>Ga0210405_10000585_pt1 | contig 47418 bp, 62 predicted proteins | sample IncBWH11MmetaG_FD_155492 | JGI IMG/M metagenome (GOLD analysis project Ga0210405, IMG submission 155492) | Forest soil microbial communities from Barre Woods Harvard Forest LTER site, Petersham, Massachusetts, United States - Inc-BW-H-11-M | ecosystem: Environmental > Terrestrial > Soil >... | reverse complement strand
AAAACCTGCCAAACAAATCGCTGATCACCCGCGCCCGTAGAGACGCAGTACCGGAGGCGGCGAGTTAAATTCTGCGTCAAAAAGGTTCCGAATCAGCGACGGCTCGTTCCCATCAAGAAATTAGCCGTCGCTGTCGGACCATCACACAAAAGGAGACAATGCGATGGCGAAACTGATTCTAGCAGTGACAATTCTGATGTGCGCAACCTTTGCGCTGGGCGAAAAGAAGGGCGGGCCGGTCCTACCCCTTTCAGATAGGCTGTGCTGCGAATGCTGCGCCTCGTACGGGCCGTGCGGGTGTCAGATATGCAGCTATTGCCCGTTAACAAAGACTGGACACGAAGTCGAGCGCTCCATGGCAGACTTGGACAAACTACAGAGCCTGGGAGTGAGGGTTTATTTCAGTTCCCAGCCGTTGATGGCAGGGCAGTCAAGGAAGTGTCCGAAGGTGGAAGCGTTGCTTGAGAAGAAGTGAGCGGTGGGGCGAAAAGCCCCACTTTGGAGAAGTGATATGAGTTTCGGAATTGGACCGCACGATTATGACTGTGATTGTTGGCGATGTCAGAGCCGTAGGAAGGCCGCGGAGTCCTCGAAAGCCAAGGAAGGGCCATTGCAGAAAATGGTTCTTGATTTAATTCGAGGCTATGTCCAGCGTCCAGATGTGCAGGCCAATACTCTAACGATGCAGGTACTCAATTGCCTCGCTGGAGATGTGCAGGTATTGCCAGGGCAGACAGCGCCACGAAAGGGACCGCGTTGGAGTGTAGCGGCGTTGCCGGATCGTGGCATCACGATTCCGTGCGATGGAACAGATTGTCAGTGGAACAATTCCGTACCGCACTTCCACGAACCTGCGAAAGTCGAGACGACCGGACAGGCACAGGAAGCGCCAAAGGAGAAGTGATGAATCAAGAATATAGCGAGTCTAGCAATCTCGACGCGGACGAATGGGACGCGGAATATCGCCGCCAAGAAGCCGCTAAGGTTCCCTGCGAAATGTGCGTCAACGGCCAATGGGAAGCGGAGTGCTGTAACGGTGCGGACGGCTGTTCGTGTCATGGTCTACCCGTCCAAATGGGTACGTGCCAAGTCTGCGGTGGAACTGGGATGCGCTCTATCAACGCCGACAAAATGGCTAACGCCAACCTCATCCGTAGGAGTGGTCGTTGCTTCTTAGGAAGCGGACCACGTAGCGGATATTGGGCGGGAAAGTGAAGGAGTGAGGCCCATGCAAAACGCAAGGATCGGTCTGATAGCAGTGATGTTACTGATGACAGCAGGCTGCGCAGCCAAAAACGTAGCTCGGGCCATGTACTGCGAGCACAAGACGCCGGACGGCAAACACTGTACAGTCTGGGCGAAGCATCCTACCGAGTGCGTGCATGACGTGTACGGCGGATGTACGGCGGATACGAAGTGACGGCGCTGGAGGATCTGACGCTGGAGACGGAGGCGAGGAAATGACTGCTGAGGAGATTCGTAAAGAATCAGCGCATGGACCTAGGAATACGTCCGAGGATTGGATGGGGCATGCTATTTGGGAAGTCGCTGCACAACTTGCCGACTTAAATCAAATCCTGCGCATTCTTCCAGGAAAGTTTAGCGATGGAGACCGGATAAGAATTGAGGAGTTGGAGAAGCCGGAAAGGTAACCGAGATGACAGACGAACGAGCAATCAAGGCAGCAAAAGAACTAGCGGACGTGTTTAATGCTTCTCGATATGTCGAGCAGAAAGCCGTCGAGATCATCGAGCGTCACTACCGGGCCGCGACGACAACGGAGAGCCGCGATTTAGCCACGTTCATTGCTGAAGAGCTATTCGATACAAACCTGAGTGCCATCTCTGCCATCGCAGACATGATCCGCCCAATTTTAGATAAATGGGCCGCGACGAAGGCAGAAACGTCACACGATGCTTTGTTGTTGATTGCGGACAACGTGATTAAAGAACTCCGCCAATGTCAAGGCATGGGAGAGTTGGCATTCAGTAGATCGCTGATCGCTGACGCTATCGGTGGTGCGACGAAGGCAGAAACGTGCCCCACGTGCGGCGAACCGTGGCAGATGGCAGATGTCGAAGCGTCAAACTGGCAGATGCACCCGAAGTATTGCCCTAATGCGTGGCACTCTCCTGCGCCAGCGCCACAGCAACCCACAATCGAAGTTTCGGCGGAACAGGTTGGACACTTCAAATCCGTCATCGGCACAGACAAGATAGTTGGTGCGCCTGTGCCAGCGGTAACCAGCGAAGAGGAAAGCGGCAATGCTTAACTGTTCTAGCATCTGTAACGGCTGCCCAGCTCAGGCTTGGGGAGATAAGCGGATTATGCCCAATGGCAGCGGATCGAGCGGGATCATGTTGGTAGGTGAGTCACCTTGGCTGGACGAGATGAGGCAGGAAAGAAACTTCGCTGGAGCGGCAGGAGCAATGCTGGACAGGTGCCTGCGACGGCTAGGGATGGAGCGCCAGCAATTGATCGTAGCCAACTCCGCATGGTGCAAAGCTCCAAGGCTCGGTTTCTTCGATAAACCCAGTCCGCTTAGCGAGGAAGTAATGGAACATTGCCGTCCACACTTGGATCAGCTGATTGAAAGAACCAAGCCAAAGGTGATAGTAACCTTGGGCGGAGTAGCGCTGAGGCGAGTGTGCGGTGTGACAGGGATCACCAATCGACATGGTTACGTCCATGACTCACCGTATGGAATCCCGGTGATACCTTCATGGCATCCGTCCTATATTCTCCAAGGAAACGCCAAGTTCCAGTCAGTTCTCATGTTTGCGCTGAGACGGGCACAGGAGGTAGCCAAGGGTGAGTGGCAGCGCTCGTCAATCAGCTATGTGCTGGATGATTATGAGGCAATGCAGAAATACCTAAGTGAGCCGGGATGGTCGTTGTTAGCGCTTGATATCGAAACTCCCAAATCCGGCAAGCTCGATGAGGAAACGGTCGATGAAGAGGACGCTAGCTACACGATCATCCGCGCAAGCCTGAGCCATACTCCGAACACAGCCTGTAGCTTCCCATGGATTGAGCCGTTTATCAGCCTAGCACGTGAAGCTGTAGCGCGGGCTGGTGTGGTGATCATGCATAACGAAAACTTTGACCGGCCTAGGCTGGAAGCAGCAGGATTCAGATTCGGCGAGGTCCATGACTCCATGTGGGAGTGGCATTTCCTGCAAAGTGACCTGCCAAAGGGGCTCGGCTTCATCGCGCCGTTCTATTATGACGGGCCTTCATGGAAGCACCTGAACGATGCTCAGCCAGACTTCTACTCAGCATGTGACGCGGACGCGACAATTAGGTGCTATCTAGGAATCAAGCGAGATCTCCAGGCTCAGGGCCGCTGGGATCGCTGGCTGCGGCATTGCGTTCAGGTGCTGCCGATATTCAGACGTATGGGGCAGCGCGGAATTCTCATCGACCGGACCCAACAATCTGCGCTCAAGGTGCAGCTCCAAGCTGAATATGACGTGGCCTATGAGAAGCTGCAAGGTGAGGTGCCGGCGGCGGTACTGCCAGTGAAAGTGTACAAGACCGGGAAGCAGGGCGGTGTCGAGCATCGCGTTAAATGTGATTGTCAATCCAAGGAGGCTGTAAATGAGCAAGCATAAGTCGGAGGAAGAGGTAATTATCAACTTTTTTCAGTCCGCCCACATTGAGCGGGCTATGGCGGTGTTTAACATGGTCAAGGCGACAATCAAGACGAGGACAGCGGCGACCGCTGAGCCTGCTCCGAAGCCAGTCATCCATCGGAGGAAGCGTAAGGCCAATTCTGGCAGCGTTCTTCCGCATCTTCCTGCCGATCAGGCGGTAGCGGTCAAGGAGGCATAGCGATGCTGGCAACCTTCACTGGAACCGAAGAAGACCCCATCACTCACCGGATGATCTCGGATCGGTGCTGGAATATGTGGCATCAAGAGGAGGATGAGGTACCACATAAAGACTGCTCAGCAGCCGGATGTGAGTGTACCTGTCATGACTGGATGAAGCCATGACGCACTACCACAACCGCCAATATGACCAACGCTACTCAGCTGAGCGGAGATACCAACTCCGCTTGGCTGGGATGTGTGAGAGCTGCGGGAAGGTAAGGGTGGAGAGGTATGGGAAGTGTGCTGACTGCCTAGAGCGGCACCGACAGTCCAAGATGCGCAAGGGAGGGCACAATGGCCTATCACCAACTTACCACTGAAAGTGGCGGCGACGAGAATTCCCGGATCAACGAGGCCCGGGAAATTTGCCGGATGCTTGAAGAGTTCACCGAGCAGATGTCGGAAAAGGAGCAGTCTTTCATCGGCGATATGACTGACTGCGACTACTGTACAACAAAGCAACTGTTTTGGCTGCGTGATATCAAGGATAGGTACCTCTGATGCCCAAATGTAGACGCTGCAAGGATACCGGGGAAACGTCAGAGTGGCATATCCCGATGGAGTTTAATCCCGGATCGGCGCTACAGAAAGCTAACCTGATCAAGCATTACGGGCTGGCCATGCCACACAAGCGAGGAGAAGACAGACTCACTACGGAATCCAAATACCTGAAGCGCTTCGCTAAGAAGTTTCCCGTCTTCGATCGCATCATTGAGTGTCAGCAACGGGAGAAACTAATATCCACCTATATGTGGGAAGGTCGCCCCGATGGTCGTATTTCGACAATCTATGGATTCGCTCCGTCAACGTGGCGCAAAAGTAGCCGTCAAGTTAACCTTCAGAATATCCCGAAGCGGTCAGATCTTGCACATCTATTTCGAAAGATGCTCATTGCAGCACCTGGGCATGTTCTCATCGAGGCCGACTCGTCAGCAATTGAGGCAGTGCTTGTTGGCTTTTGTGCAGGAGATGCCGAGTATATTCGGCTGGCCCAGCTCGGGATTCACGACTTCGTTACCGCAAAGTGGTTATCGCTGGAGGTGGACGCCGGATGGGAAACAGAGAGTCTTAGAAGTGTCCTCAAGGGAATGAAGCGGGATCATTCAGACACTCGGGAAGCTGCTAAGCGTGGAGTACATGCTTGCCTTCCTGGAGATCACGAAGTATTGACTGAATCTGGCTGGGTACGTCTAGACGAGCTTTCAGCCGGAGTTCCTGTAGCACAGTGGGATAAAGGAAAGGTAAGTTTTGTCGCTCCGGTAAGGCACAGCTACAACTATCAGGGCTCTTTGATCAGTTTACATGGTCGAGGGCTGAGCATCCGCATGACTCATAACCATCGTGTTCCTGTGTGTCGTGTTGGTCTCCATGATCTTAAAGTTCATCCAGCAGAAAGCCTCCCTCACACAGGGCGGATACCAGTTTGTGGTGTGCTGGATGGGCCTTTAGGAACAGCAGGGTGGCTACAATTGGATATAGCGATCGCTGCGGATGCTAGTGTCACCAAATTCAATCAGAGCGGTACGGCACAAGTAGCCTTCCACCTAGTGCGGCCTCGTAAGATTGAGCGTCTGAAGTGGCTGCTAAGAGTAGTCGGTATAAAGTTCTCGGTTAAGCCCTGTAAGTGCCACCCGAATGGTGTCAAGGTACGATTCACACATCCTGCGAATTCTCCTTGGCTAGAACGTGATTTGAAGACCTTTCGTATAACACCCTTACTCAATCTATCGCTGGCGACGAAGCGAATATTCCTTGAAGAACTGTTGCATTGGGACGGTACTGGCCGGGAACGGAAGGCTGGTAGCCAAACCAAATACATGTGCATAAACTACAAAAACGTCGTGACTGTGCAGACTATCGCCCATCTAACGGGTCAGCAATCACTAGTTCGGGGACATCCGCTAAATGGATATGTCAAGGACACAGATCGTCTCATATGGGACGCCTCTTATAATAATCGAAAGTTCTCTAGCATCGCTGAGAATGAACGCTGGGCAGAAACCTTTACAGGAACTGTTTATTGTCTGACCGTGCCGTCAGGATTCTTTATGGTACGTTATCAAGATCGGATCAGTGTAACTGGGAATAGCAACTACCTCCTGAGCCCCCACGGCCTGAACGATGAGTATCCTGAGTATTTCCCAACCCAGCGCAAGGGAAGGGAGTTCCAAGAGTTCTACTTCGGCTTGTTCCCCAAACTCCGGAGCTGGCACCAGTCGACGCTGGAGCGGGTGCATAGGGAAACGTACCTAGAGAATCACTACCAGTACCGTCACTACTTTTACTCCGTCTTCAGCTTTGACAAACGCCGGAATGACTGGATTCTCGGCGACGATGCCAAGCGTGCAGTAGCGTTCGTACCACAGTCGGACGCCTCAGCGATCCAGACCGAAGATATCATCCTGCTTGATAGCATGCTGGAAGTGGCGCCATATCTGCGTCTCATCATCCATGATAGCGTCGTCCTAGAAGTCCCCGAGAATGAGCTGGAATCGGTCGCTAGAAGGGTGCATACTGTGATGACCAGGCCACGAGCCGAGCTGGCCGGCCTCGCGATCGGCGCCGAGGTGAGCTGGGGACCAAGTTTAGGTGAGATGAGTCCGTTAACGTTTAAGGAGGAAACTAAATGCAATGTTCCAGAACAGCACGTTCAATTGGGAGTTTCGCTTTAGCATGTGTCGTGGCGATGGGCACGATGACCACTACCGCCTGCCCCACCGACCAAGTGCTGGCAGACCTAAACTTGGCCCTACAGATCGCCGTCCAGATCATTCCAGCAGTGACGGCCGTCAGTCCAGTCGAGGGAGCTGCCATCCAACGAGTCAGCGCCGTCGCCACTGGGATCCTGACCGTAATCGAGTCCGACTATCGGGCATACGAGGCGTCTAAGGCCGTTACCGATCTCCAGAAGTTACAGGCAGTCCTCGATGCAGCCAAGGCTAACCTGACTGCTGAGATCGCTGCTGCTCACATCACCGATCCAGCAGTTGTCGCCAAGGTGACTGCGTGGGCCAATCTCATCTATAGCGTAACTGATGCGATCCTGAGCGCGATTGAGGGTAACGGCGGCGCCGCGAGTGTGCCAGTGCGAGCTATGAAACTGAGTAAGCCACTACCGACACCGAAGGCACTCAAGGCGGGGTGGTCAGGGAATGTCTGTAAAGGGGAAGAGGCATGCTCGGCTCTAGTTAGGTGAACAGCCCATTGGGGATCGTGGCTAGCACCTCCAGTTCCCGGTCCCCGCTGGTCCAGATCTTCTCCCGGATGTCCCGGCTAAGGATAATGCATCCCTCGCTGGAAAAGCCTGGGCTGATCACTGAGTCTCCATGGATCAGAAATCCGAATCTGTCGAACATGATATTGCCAGTGGAAGGGTCAAGAGGTAGAACGTATGGCCCATGTGTGACTGTGTCCCTAGGCTCTCCGATCGCATAGCCTCCTACCGGAATCGGTCCAAGATTGTGGAGGCTAGTGGCATCCGGGCGGTTCTTGTACTCAAGGGCACCGGAGTAGCCAATTCCAATAAGGTCTCCGGTAGCGGAGTATATCCTCCCGCTGATTAACTCGTAGAACCAGCTCATATCACTCTCCAGACCTTGGTAGAGAGCCAGTCGAGAATGGTGATCTGGGACTTGGGCGGAACCGGATCCATAGCCGTAGGCAAATCCTTGGGATCTGCTTCAACCTCCATCTCAATTACACGTAGATCCGTCGTGGGTGCCAGTACCTTGATCACCCGGACCCGGCGGATTTTGCTGAAGATGGGCATCATTTTCCGATGCGCTTCCCCGAGAGCACCGCTGCAATGTGCTCAATCCCTGTGCCCTCGTCATGGTCGTTCCAAGTCGCGATTGCGATATATGGCGCCGTCGCCGGCGTCACCGCTAGCTGATCAAAAAACCAGTTCCCGGCCTGATGATCGATTACCCGAGTTGGGAAGCCTCCCCATACCGACTGGGCATAGTTGCGGATCCCACGGAAACTGATAGCGGTTGTCCCGACAGGCATCGCCTGACCACCATCATTGAACATGACATTGACAGCTGGCACGCGCATTGTCGGCTTGAGGTTGTCAGCCTTTAGCGCCGCCAGCGAGTCTACGGGATTGTGTGCGTCGGCCGGGATGCTTGGCCATGAGAATCCGGTATGCCACGAGAGCAGCGGAGATGGAATGACAGCTTGAACTGAGCCAATGTTAGCCCCTGCTGAGGCACCAAGGTCAAACTCTAGGATAAACTGCTCTGGAAGGTAGCAGGGGGAGGCTAGCATCCGTTGCGTATCGATATGCTGTAAGGCCGCGATCACGGCCTGGGCAGGATTTGGTTGTCCTTTAGCGATCCACTGATCCAGCAGCAGCGCAAATAGCATCTGCCGCTCCATACAACCCTCCCAGATCTTAATCGTGGCATCATGGAGGAAGGGATTGACCGTAGGACCTTGCCAGGTAACGATTACTCCCTCGATCCCGCAGTCTCGCATAGTGTCGAGCTGAGCAGCGACCACAGCTGGATCATTTGACTGGTAGCGGCTGACACGATGAACCTTGACCGGATTCCCTTCACCGTACCACGCCATCATATGAGCGAGTAAGCGTCCATTCCAGCCAGGAATACCAGTCTGTAGCGTCTGCTTAAGATTCATCATGGGGCGACCCCTTAGGCACTCCCGGCACCGTTACCGAGCTTGCATCTCTCTCGTCCTGCCGACCTTGGGCCTTAGCAGCGACCACCAGCTCCGTCAGACGGCTATTCAGACTCAGGTGGACATCTTGGATCTTGGACCCGTTACGTAGAGATGTCACGAAGGCCGCCAACGATAAGATTGTGGGGGCAGCTCCGGCAATCAGCGCGACTTGCACCGCGTCGGTCATATTACCTCCAGTGGACACTAAGCCCCGAGCTACCTAGGAGAATGCTCAGGTAAAAGCACGCCAAGCTGAGCCATCCCAGTGACCACCTCGGCTGGCCAACGTTGAAGCCGGCGAGACACGCCAAGCAGAAAGCGAACACTAGCAATATGGTCGAGATCATTGTAGTCCTCCTTTATCCAACAGCTTTGGGCGGCACGGGTGGTGCAGGTGGTGCATCCTTAATCGCTGCTACCTTAGCCTCGATTACTGCTTTCTGCTCCACAGCTGGATTCTCGACTGTGGAGACTGCTACCTGAGTTGCGGTCGAATGCTCATCCTGACCCTTAGCTGCTACGCCAACAATGACTGGCCCAATAGCAGCAAAGCAGATACAGAGTATGTATAGCCATGGCGGCATCGCTACTTTGGCTGCGCCCAGCGCAATCGGAATCACCCCGAATCCTGCCATGATGCCACCAATCGTCGTTAACCAGTTCTTACGCATTTACGCCACCCTAGGGTACAATCTTAACTCCCCCCGTTCCATCAATCTTAATACCAGTATCAATGGTCACACCACTGGTGGTAGATAACATGGAAAATGTAGCAGTGACCGTGGTCAAGGAGTTGATCGTCAATGAGCAGGTTGTTGCCGTTCCTGCACATGCGCCTCCCCAGCCGGAGAATATATTACCAGCATTAGGAGACTCTGTTAAGACTACGACAGTTCCTGGGGGATATGCAGTCGTACATGTACCTGGGCAGGAAATCTGACTTAAGCTATCTTGGACTATGCCGTTGCCAGTTACGGTAAGGTTAAAGCTGAAGCCTGCATCCAAGAGCGGGCCGCTACCGCACGAAGTGGCACAAGTGTAAAGCAGGCTATTTATTGCGCTCTGGATCGTAGCCGGATTGGCCCCGTAGTCCGTGCCGTCGTCTGCTGCATTGTGGTAAACGCTGGTTGAGTCGAGCACGTAGTTCTGAAAGTTTGCGTTGTTGCCGTCGAAGGCTACTCCATTCATCATGTCGTGCAGCCCAACGCAGGTGGCATCTGCCGCAGCACCGGGGCACACGGTTGCAGCCGGAAACGTCAGCGTGATCGGAGGATGAGCCCCTGCGTTTACGCCGCCCATTTCCGTATATTTCGTGTTGAGCCGTCCAGGAAAATCCGTGTACGTAGCAACGGAACTTACCGAGTCAAAAATCAACTCACTACATCCAATTGCGTTAAACCCGTTAGCACAGCCCTCTGCGTTTGTACCCCCTTGTGAAATCCACCCCGCCCACCCGGTAGTCGGCGTGTTCACGGCTACTAGATTATTTTTGAACGTAGAACCTTGCGCGACGATGTTTGCATTACATCTTCCCATCTGGGCGACGGTGCCAAAGGCAGTGCCATTTTCTGTCGCTCCTGCTTGCTGCCAAGTCACGTTGCCGCCGCTCGTGCCGAGGTAATAAAAAGTGCCGTTAAAGTCGCTAGGCGTCACTCCGCTAACTTCTACGATTAAAGACCCGGCATTGTTAAGTGTTGCCCAACCTGTAAGGCTGGTCAGAGCGGCAGTGACGATCCCGCCGCTGCGCGACAGGCTTGTAATCGTGGTCGTATGCTGAGGCCCTCCAGCGCATGCCGTATCCGAGTAAGGAGCCACAGGAAAAACTCCATCATAGATGAATCCGTTGTTGGCACCAGCCGCCGTCGTATCCATGATCATAGTGTTGTGGCTGAAGTTAACGTTGTGAGGGTTGCCGATGAAGTTTGTAATCACACAGTTGGTCGCGGTGGAAGCAACCGCTGATGTGTTATTGTAAACAACAGTTAATCCGCCCGGAACTGTGCCTGCTTGTGCTACAGGCCCAGTGCTAAACCCTGATATTGAAGTCGGTAAGTTCCAAGTCGAATCCGAACAACCTTGTACTGTGAAATAGTCCCCTTGAACGATCTGGGTCTGACTTAATCCAACTGGTCCTTGTAAGCAAGTCAAAGTGATCTGCGATCCTGAACGGGTGCCATTACATATAAAGACCTGACCAGCACTGGCAAGTCTGACAGGATAAGGATGGCTTAATAGGTTGAAGTGATCGTAGAGATTACTGTTACCCTGGTCATAAATTACGTTGTTAGTGATGTTTACGTCACGCAGAGCGGGGGCAACGCCGCCGCCATTCGTCGGGTAGCCACTGCGCCCGCTTATGTCGAATCCAACCAGAGAATGACGGCAGATGTTATTCGTCTCCGTTATTTCTTGTAATACAGTTTGCGGATTATCACATTGCAAACCGGCAGAACACGGTCGCGGATTGAGTTCATAGCACTCCCCGTTTTGCTGCCCACTTTCATCAATAAGCTCGGCGACATTCCCATCAATAACAACATATTGACCTACCTTCAGTTCAAATCCGGCTTTTAGTGTCAGGTTAGGTCCTAAATACCCACTCCCAACCAATGTCGGCGGATTGGTAAAACGATTGCCGCGTACTTCCAAATTCTGAAGATAGTAGAACGGATCGGTTCCAGAAATACCTCCCGTTAAAAGAGGCATCGACGCGCCTGACAACCAATTATGGACTATAGCCACCGGCCCCGTGCCACGGGCGATTCCAACCGCATGACTCTCGCCGCCACCTGGATAAGCAAAGTAATCACCGTAGCTATATTTCAGTGAGCAATTAGAGCAATCGGCCAATTTTATTGCGGTGACGATGTGCGTCGTGCTTGGGCCGCCCGCATTGAAGGACGTAACGCAGGATGGGCTGGAGGCTGCCGTGGCAAGAATGTTAATTGAGAGTCCGGTGCCAACCCCTGGCTGCGCTCCTCCATCCGTGGTTGCTACGTTGTTTCCGACCGAATAACCTGATCCAGCATTGGTGAGCGTAACCAGCGACACCACTCCTCCCGACACCGTGCTTGCAGAATAAGTTGCGGTTCCGCTCCCGGTATTTATTGTGCCCGTATCGTTCTTGACGTAACCCGTTCCTCCAGAATTGATACTGTACTGCGTTATGCCCCCGACTGCATTGCACCAATCTGTGCCGTTCCCGGTAAAGTAGATATTCTCTAGATGCCAGTTGGAGGCAAACTGGCTAATCTGAGTCGCAACATTCGTGCTCCCCGCTGATACTAGAAAGGTCGCCGCCGTGTTGGTTTTAACCACCCTAAAGTTGGCATTCTTGATCACGAGACCCGCCGGGCCGAGGTTCGTTGTCACATCCCATCCGCCAGATTGGATCAGCATGGCCGTGTTACCCGGACTTGGCCAATTCCCTTCTAGCGTCCACATCGAGCCGATATCATTCGCGCAGCCGTAATTGGTGCCTGTCCACCAAGTAGAGATGTCGCCAGAAGGAGGCTGGCGCGTTCCTGTATCGTCCGTGCCGTGCGAACATACCGTTTGCCCTTGGGGAAGCGGAGTGTCCGAGTCGAATACAATAACTTTTGTTGGGAGCGCTCCGGAAACAATCTTGGGAAGGATGGTCAGGCTTTGGTATGCCGTCGCACCGGGACAAGGGGAAGGTAGTGTATGAGATGCTCCGGTCTGTATCAAGGTCCCGTGCTCCACCTTGATAAGCCAGTTATCATCTACTCCATCAAAGGCCCAATCACAATACGCCTGCTGCATTGCTGCAAAACATGCATCTCCGGTGACGCACTGGTAAAAATCTCCTCCGGTCGGACCAAGCACACGAGTCGTTGTGAAAATAGGATCAACAATTTTAGTGGCCCATTGCTGTGGCAACGTCTGTGCATTAGCCAATAACGCAAGCAAGACTGTACATATTGTTAAAGCTATTCTCATATCAGTGTACGAAACAACCACCACTTATAGTTATGGCTGATGCTGCACCCGCCGTTCCATGAATAATAAGAGTCCCAGTAGCTGCTGCCGAGGTGAACGTCCCAAATACGTTCGCTAGAAATGTTCCGGTTGCTCCCGGCGTTCCGCCAGTAAGGATGGTATTAGCCGTCGTGCCTGCTGTAGTGATTGTTGCCTCAGTGGCAGCATTTGTGTTTGAGGTTTTTATTTCAGCAGACATACTGACATTGGTGGGTGCCTGAGCGAACTGGTAATCTAACGCCAAGGTCGTGGTACTTGACTCAGCATAAGCAAAACTACAGTCTATGCGCGTGGCAGTTGCCGCATTAGGTAAGGTGAAAGTGCAAATTGTTGTGGCCGAGTTGCTTATGGATAGGGCATTAACTTGGCACTTACCTCCGTCAATTATAGGTGTGGAAGAATTAAGATATTCTGTTGTTCCTGACCCTACGACGGATAGGTTGGCTCCAAGCGTCCCGGTGGCGCTCGCCGTTTGGCTGAATCCATAGGAAGCGGTGTCAGCTAATATTGGGCCCGAGGCGAGTATTTGTAATTTAGCTCCTCCGGTAATTGTGAAGGCAAAAGCGGCTGGCCCTGAAGCGTAAATCCCTGTATTCGATGCATGTGCAGCGAAATTGAAAGCTGGGTTAGTAGCGGTTCCTGTATTGAATGTAACTAGTCCTGTACCATTAGGAGAGATAAGTAGGTTTGCATTGCTGGTGGTGGTGCCAATAGTCGTCGCCGTTCCTGATGCACCTGTAAAATTTAGCCCGCCGTTAAGGTTGAGTGCGCCACCAGTTACAGGAGTAGTGAGCGATACCGATCCAGATGTAGTACCATTAAACGTTATGTTTCCTGTGTTCCCCCCAACCGTACCGAATGTCATCGTTCCTGTACCGTTATCAACAATAGAGGTATCTGGACTAATAGTAGTACCCGCCGCAGCATAGTACGCATTTGCTGCTGCCGTTGCGTTGTTTATTGTGCCGCTACCGCCGCTACATGAGGTCTCGACACCACCATTTATGGAACATAGTAAGTTACTCCCTACGAATCGTATGGTATTTTGCCCCGATACAGGCGTGACCGAGCCGGAACTAGTGTTTAGCGCTATACAAGAGTTGGTGCCATTACACGCTGTTGGTGGAGAAGCCCCTCCAGTTAGCCCTGTAGTGAAGTTGATATTTGGTGTAGTGAATAGGCCATCTCCACGTAGGGTGGTAATGGTTGGAGAACATGAGCCATCCACATTAGACGCCGATGCACAAGTAGCAAAAAAGTTATAGTTGGCACTAGACACAGTTCTGGCAAATAGTTGTAACAGGTTGGCTGTGTACCCTGTCGCAAAGTCATATACAGTCAACGCAGTATGATTACTAGTAGCTGCTAGAGCCCACATCTTGCTTAATGGGCTAACGGTTAGGTTCTGGCAAAGGATCCCAGCCCCAGCAACCACTATGGAGGTATGTGTTGCTCCATTAGTGTTGCATATAGCGAAGGCATTATTCGGACCAACAGAGGCCACAAACGGATTATGGTAACTACCCGTAGGTACGGCAACATTCAAATTATAAGATGTGTCGGTAACGGAGCTGGACGTATCCGTAATATTGAATGTTCCAGTTACCGGAGACACGCCAAAATCCCCAGCAGTAAACGTCGTAGGAAATGTTCCGGTCCCTAACACGGTAGGCCCGCTAGGACTTAGTATAGTGTTTAATGTGCCAACCGCACCTGGTCTCGGTAGGATAACCGCCTGAGCAGGGATCAGCGCTGAGATATCCTGTGACGAGGTAAGCGATAGCGGAGCCATGCAGAATCCGAGTGGAGGATTAGCGACCGCTAGGCTGCTGTTGAAGCAAAATTGCCATTGTGGATTTGGGCCTTGGGGAGTTATCAGGGAGGTGTTAGTGAGCTGGACCGAGAAGTGGCCAAACGAGTCAAGCTGACCGATAGCGATAGGAGTGTTGACTGGGTTGGTACCGTTGACGAGCCATTGTTGGTTACCCGGAACTAGCTGAACCTTGCCGGAGCCATTTTGATAAGGAGTACCGTTCGAGTCGACAACAACACCAGTCACGGTTATACTTTGTCCTTGACTGTTAATAACGCATAACAGTACTATAACGCATGCCCCCGCGAGATGCAGAATGTGTGATTTGTGGTTCACGCTTCACCACCCATAACCCATATAGGAAATATTGCTCTAAGAAGTGTCGCCTCGCCGCGTGGCATGCTGCTCACCCTGATTACGTGTGGCCTAAATCTCCAAGGCGCGGAACCGTTTCTAAGTGTAAATTCTGCGCCAAGCCATTTAAGGAATGGCACGCATCTCGACGATCTCTCTTCTGTTCCACATCCTGTGTTTCTAAATACGGCTGGGCTAACGGGCGCATGACTCCCACCCCATGCGGGATGAGGATCCATAAAAAGTGTGAGTGGTGTGGAAAAATGTTTGAAAGGCCGCCTTCGACCGCCGGAAGGTTCTGCTCCAATCACTGTAAGGGACTGTGGATGCTTAGTTTCACTGCTCCCAAGAAATGCGCTGAGTGTGGAATTGAGTTTGAGACTAAAAGACACTTGGCAGGGAGGGCTAAGTACTGCTCTCCTAAATGTAGTGCCGCTGTTGCTAAGAGGGCACGCAAGCGTCATCCAAAAGTCAGCAAGTTGATGCAAGGTAGAGAGAAAATTTGCGCTGCTTGTGGCTACGACTCCCATCCAGAAATACTCCATATTCATCATAAGGATAGAGATCGATCGAACAATGTCGATACTAACCTTGAATACCTTTGCCCGAATTGTCATGCCTTGGTTCATAGGGCCATTAAGTCGGGCGTCAATTCCTAGCCTCCACCCGGAATTCTGCGGTATAGAGTGGCGATCCGATCAAGGCCACTCCAACAGTTGTTGCCCATGTCACGGCAGTACCCGATACCACATACATATCCTGCTGACCAGTGATCTCGGCGCTGGTCAAGCCTGTGCTGACGAGACTGGTCAAGTCTAGCACCTGTGGACCGACTAGTAGGCTGTTCCGGCTCATGGCATTGCCGTTGTTCCATGCCAGCGTCAGCGCCGTGATCGTGCCTGCGCTTCCAACAGTGGTGGTGCGCATACTCCAGTGAACGGTATAGAGTCCGGTAGCGGGAGCCGTGAACACCGTACTAGCACCGTGCGCACCTGCAACGCTCGCGACCGTGAGAGTGGTCCAGTGGCTGCGCCCGGTAGGAGCATCGGCCGTCTGGGCGAGCGCTGCCGCTATCAGGCTAAGTGCCAGTACAAGTTTGAGTAAATTCATATGTTTTACCCGAAGTTGCGGTCCCTGCCCACTGATATGTATACGCTGTCGCTGATCGAGCTGTCACAGTCACGTCCCCGAATATATCGTTACCTCCGGTTTGAATCTGTCGGCATGCCGGAATATTGGTCCACGTGCCATCCACGAAAGTAATTTGCAAGGTGGGATTGGCTGCAATGCCGGAGCCTCCAGTCGTGATCGTCACTATGTAAGCTGAATCCTTGCTGGTAGCAACCGTTATCGCTATGGATGCGGTCGATCCCCAACCTGCTCCAATGGCAAACGCGCCAGAAGTGATCGTCGTTGCGTTATCAACGTTGAATCGCTTGCTGGTTGTGTTTCCTGTGGATGCCAGTGCTGCTGTAGTTACGCTGGTTCCGGCGCCTCCGGAAAGAGATAAATTCGCTACTGGAGTAGTACTGGCGACGGACAACGGTGCCGTTCCGGTAGACAGTGTTGATATGAACTGACCTTTGATGGAACTCGAAGAAGTGGTAGTTACGCTTCCTAGGTGATATTCGGCCTGCTGGTAAGGAAGAACGGCAGACCCATTCCAGCATCCCGCCCATCCAGCGGCATTGCTGAGGCCGGTAACGCTGCTATTTCCGATGTCGATCAGCGTTCCCAGTGGACCAAAACCGCAGTTGGATTGAGCGCTAGAGCCGATGATAGTCGTGGAAGTCGTTGCGGTAAGATTGACCTGATTCCCTTCCAAAAAGTATATCTCGGTGCCGAGACCTAAGTTGATTGGGTATGCGTTAGGGCCTAAGTCGCTTACCCCGACGATGTTGCCGATCATATTTACCGGGCACGCCGTAGTAGTTGTATCGTTCCTTGAGTTGATGAAGGGACCCCCGTCCGAGACTTCGTTTGCGATAATGTTCATCCCGCCAGATCCGCAATTGTCAACAAAGATATCTGCTCCGTTCACTCCAAACACGCTAAAGTTTCCGTTGCCTCCCATGTGATTGCGCTCGATAAGCTTCAGCGTTCCCTTGGAATCTCGCAGAGCTTGGAAGCAGTTATTGATACGGTTGTTGACAGCAGAACTATCGTCGGCGAACTGCCCATTCATAAAAATGCCGTAACTGTTCGAAGAGTTCTGGCACTGGATATAGTTGTTCTGGAAAGACGCTTGTTCAAGGTTCTGGGTGGTTCCGTCCCCGACTTGGAAGCCGATGTAGTTAGCGATGGCGGTCCCGCTGGTCGTGGTAGTTAGAGCCATCCCTTCGAAGTTGGCATACGTCGAAACCTTGCCGCCAGGTCCTAGATTGTTCCATTGAATCGATCCGGTAAAACTAGACGAGCAGCCTGTTCCCTTTGCATAGACTCCGAAATTACGGACGCTGAAATAACTAGAGCGGTTGATCAGCAACACCGGACCGGCTGAACCCGAGCAGCCGAAGATGAATGGCGCTCCTCCCTGATTCGGCTGGAAGCCCTGCCCCTCAATCAGGAAGTTGGTCTGCCCGAAGATGACAATCTGGGATGCGGCTTGAAGTGTGCAGCCGTTCGGGATAATTACCTTGCTGCCGGAGATATTCGTGAACAGTGTATTTAGTGCCGTGCTGGAATCGGTGGCACCAGTGCAATCCACGCCAGCAGTATCACGGACGTCGATTACCGGCTTCAACTGATATAGAGGAGGCTGGCCTGACCCATTGGACACTAGTTGGGATCCTTGAGTAACCCCAGCAGGGACACTACTACTACCGCTGGAAGCAGGGGCTCCCGTGCGTACATCCCGCACATTGGATATCTGGCGTTGGTCGGTGGTAACGATGGCCACCGGATAGACGGTCGCAGTGAATCCGGTTGTGTTAAATGCAATTGTTCCGGCACCTAAGTCAACATAGACATAGATAGTGGGAGTATTTATAGGTAGATATAGGATGGTATTGGGGATAGTGGTGGGCACATTGTTAACGATAGCGATACCACCAGTTACGGTGAGTGTGCTGCTACCGATAGCGGTGCTGGATGGAGTGAAGTCATGGAGCTTGTTCTGGGACACGGCAAGGCTAGGTAGCAGAGCCAATCCTAGAACGGTAATTAGGGTGATTCTCATAACTGCTCAGAAGAATTGGCAGTAACTACTCCGCTTGACCACGATCACATCCGCCTTTCAATTGACGCCATAGCCGCTTAGTACTTGATTTAATGCCTACACCGAACTCCCAAATACATAGCGCGTACAAAATGAGTGCTCCGATAGCGACAATTCGTAGGCCCCTATCGAGTTCGGCGGCCACTGAATAGACAGGTGCAATCATATCAACCTCATTAGAAGAATTGGCAGTAACTACTCCGCTTGACCACGATCACATCCGCTGCGGTGCCGTTGGTAACGTAAAGTTGGAAGGTACCGGTATTGCCGCTCGCTTCTATTGTGCCGTTGATTTGTGCTTGGTTTAATCCAGTGTTTCCCGGTTGAAACGTAACTACTGCTGTATTTGTAGCAGCAGGGATTGCGAGAGCGGTCCCGGTCGTGTAAGGTGTGGCCGCGCCAGTGTTGGTATCTACCCGCCCCCATGCATTGAAGTTGGTAACACTGGCCGAAAAACTTACTCCGAACTGGTCTCCGGCCACGTTGGTGGCCTGCGAATACATCAGATTACACTGAAAACTTGCGTTCGGCGTATTAGCGAAGTTAGGAAATGCGCAGCCAAGTCCGGTGATCGCTTGCAAACCGGCAGCATTGGCGCTAGTGAAATCTGCATTCAGAAATACTTTTCCGCTCAGGCAGGGAGATGTAATAAAGAATCCATTCACCGATCCAAAGGTGAAAAAGTGGCTCCCGTATGTCCCGGTTGGTGCGTTGATTTGCGCTACTCCGGTTCCTCCGCCAGTGGTCTCGATGCCTATATTGTTAGCGCCTAAGTCAACAAAGCCGCTGGTAATGTTGTTACCCGCTCCAATCTGAATGGCGAAAGCGCTGGCAAGAACTCCGCCATTGGTTTGATCGTCGATCTTGATCCCGACATGGCCGTTGGTAAACGTGCCGCCTGTAACCGGGGTTTGAACCTCAAAGCAAAAATCGTTGACATGCGTGGCGCTGGCCTTCACTCCAGAATTGCATGACAACCCGACATTCTTCGTCGTTGTTGGCGTATTCGCTCCGCCGTAAAAATTGCCGATTGCTTCAAAGTGGCCGCCTTCACAAAACGCGCAGCTTCCATTGCCGTTGTTATAGGTAGCTCCAAACGTCCCCTCCGACAGATGTAGCACGCCACTGCCGTTGTGGTCGCTCTCGTGATATACGCCGTACCAGGCCCACTGATTGCCAGCGTAGCTGCTTGGCGTCGTAAGTTGGCCGTTCAGGGCAAAGACGTTTACGGGGTTATCTGGAAAGGCCGTCGCGATTCCAACGTTGAGCCCCATGATCGAGTGTGAAGACGTGCCATTAACGCTAGGTGCAGGCTTGGTGAATAGGACCGGGCAAACGTCGTGCATCGCAAAGCCATAGGCCGGGAAACCCGTTCCGTAGTTGCTTGCGCCTGTCGTGCTGCAAATACGGCCCGGAACGGACAATTGCCCGATGTTCATGGACGGGTAAGTTGTGCCGTCGATGAAGGTGGCCTCTCCAACCTGAGTCATGGTCTGCGGCGATGCTCCGTTGCCAGACCCGTTATGGGAGATGGTGAATGCGCTTACGGGATTAGCTTGCGTGACCTGCCCGGTTTCTGCGGCTGATGTCTGTGTACCGTGAGAAGTAGGATCGGTAAAGGTGAGGCTTGTAGCCGATGCTGTGGTCAGGAATACGTTCTTATTATTCAGCCACGTTGCAGTCGTCAGACCTGTGAAGGTAACCTGCATGTCAGCGACAAAATTAGTGCCGCCCGTGATGGTCAGGGTGACCACATTGCCAGCCGTTTCAGCAACGTTGGTTACTGTGGTGGATATCACGCCAGCGGTGATTACATCTGCGGTCGTCCAGCAATCGACTGCAGTTGCGCCAAGAGTGAAGTAGTCGCCGCACTGATTAAAGACAGGACTGCCCGGATTGACGCCTAAGTTAGTCGCTGCGGTCGTGTTTGAGTGCGTGAGGAAGTTTGTCGCTGCCGTGTTACTTAGAGTCGTATTGAAGGTAGTGTTGGCGAATGTAGCGTTGCCTGTGGCAGAAAGAACAGCGTTCCATACAGGAGCGCCACCGCTACCTGAAACTATAGTCCAAACGGTAGCGTTACAGGTATATAGGTTGCCGTTGGTGGTATTCACCGCTACTTGGGTGGGTAAGCAGGTTCCTGTTGGAACACCCGCAAATGGGATAGGACTAACGTTACCTCCGCTGGGTCCGCCGCTGACTGATACTTGGCAAGTTACGGTAGGAGCGGTGCCGCCCGTGAGCGTAGCGGGAACGCAACCGATGAAGCGATAACCGAGCGGGCCGACAGTGCGAGTGCCAGCAGCCGATATAGTGTCGATCTGTACCCAAGTTGAGCCATCGATCGAGCCCATCAGGTTGACGGTTACGGTAGCGGGAGAGCCGGTGGTGATAACCTGCCAAGTGTAGACGGAAGGAAGCAGGTTGCCGCTGCTGACAAGGTTAAGGGAGGTGCAGCCACCGGTGAGGCCGGGGTTGGTGCTGGTAGCGGTGGTGATGGCGTTGCAGGAAATGCCGATCCCGCCTCCACCAAGCACAGATACCTGAGCTAGGCAGAGGGGAGCACTTAGCAGGATGATAGCGAATATGAGCCTCTTTATCATGTACGTTTCCTTTTAACGCGGTGATAACCGCCGCTGCGAGTCAGCCTGTGCTTACGTTGCATGTCGAGGGCGATGGCGACTGATTGACGCTGATCCTTACCTTCATGCATCAGCTTGGAAATCTTCTTCCCTACTGGGGAGCGCTTTTTCATTCCAGCCCCCAACTCTTAGGAGCGTTCTTCTTGAGCTTGGCTAGATCCTCGGCAGAGTAATTAGCGCCGCCGCCAGCCTTGGGTGGAGCTTGATAGCCTTGCGGCCATGCGGACTTCTGCAACGTTCCTAGCTCATCCTCGGCTTGTCGTAATTGCGAAACCGCGTTGTAGTCACCAGGATTACGTGCGATCTGCATCTTCAGGGAGTTAACCTTGTCGGTGGCGACTTTCATACGTTCGAGAGGTGACAAGGTTCCGGGCCTACCCGCACCGCGTCGTAACTGTTCAAGCTCATCCTCGCTCATCTCCCAGATTGGCTTGCGGATTATCTTACCGCGACTCTTTAGGACCTGAGATACGCGATTTTGTAGCTTCTGACCTTGCGCGGCAATCTCCTCCGCAGTAGGGGTACCAACAGTGCCGATTGCGCGGCTTGCTCCTTGGATCGGTGCGGAACGTGTTGCTGCGGCCATTGCTGCTGGATTAGGCTCAGGCAACGCATATGGCTTGACTTCGGCCCGGCTCATAGCGCTGCGCACGGCTTTAGCGACTGGATTTCCTTGAAGTTTAGCCAAGGCCTTGTCCGCTACGAACTGCTTCGTGTTGGATAGCGGATTGAGCGTCATAGGCTCGCGGGCGGCCTTGTTGGCGGCTACACGGGCGGTCGACGCTGATTCCGTCGTAGTCTCAGCGAGTTTCTCTAGGGAGCCAAATGCTGAGCGCGTCTTGGCCACGGCCTCAGCACCGATACCAGATAGTTCACCTAAGCGGCCGTAGAGCACCTTGCGGATAGATGAGGCCTCAGCATTCAGCTCAGCTGAAGACTTAACTGCTGAGCGGGCGGCAATTTCGCTGGCCTTGCCATACTTGGGCGACAGCTCAGCGTTGATCTGCGACAGGCGGGCATCGAGCTGGCCGAGGGAAGCAGTAGACGGTGAAGACGTCTCACCCGCATAGCCCTTGATCGCTGAGAGGTCTGCCGGAGCATCCTTGAACGGGCCTAGCAGCTTATCATAGTAGTGGGATCGTATCGACGTCGACGCTTCCTTCATCGCCTCGGCTAGGTTCTCTAGCGAATCTAGCTTAATCCCTTTGCTAGCGGCGAAGGTGATGATCTTGTCCAAGTGCTCACCAATGGCTTTCTCGAAGCGGGGAAGCTGCTCGGCAGCGGGATTGACCGCGTCGGTGAGCATCTTAGCTGCGGACTTGGACGACATTGCAGCGGCTTTCTTGGCTGCTGACTCGGGAGCTATGAACGAAAAGGGGATCTCGCCAACTTTGAGTCCGCCGCCGACGATATCCTTGGTAGCTTGCCAAGGCTGACCTTCGGCACCCTTGGTCGCGCCGCGCAGGATCTTGAGCAGGCCCTCGGGAATGGAAGTCAGGGGTAGGTTCTCAGTGGCGCCTTGGGCGAAGCCGCGATCGCCCATCATCTCGAAACGCATTTTTAGGTTGCTGATAGCATCTTCAAGGCCGCCTAGGCCAGTGCGGTGGCGCTCAGGGCCAATGGCAGCGCCAGGAGGGAGGAGACGATCAATGGCGTTGTCGGGGCGGACGCTGGAGACGGCAGCTAGAGCCCTGCCAATTCCCTTCTTCTTAAAGTAGGCAACCGCTGCTTCCTTGGTTGTCCCCTCCGGGAACTGGTACAGATTGCCGTCCGGTCCTTGGATGGTCTGGCTCACTTCATATCCTCCGGGCTGACGACGATCACGTTACCACGTCCCTTTACAGGAACCTTAGTCGCACCCGTAGGTGCCTTACCAGGAGTGCCACTTGGAGCTGGAAACGCTTGTTCAAAAGTTGAGTTGCCCGTGTAGCCAGGGATACCGTATCCCATCTCCCACAGGAAGTCACCGTTCTCGGGCTCGACAATATCCGGGATATCAGCTCCGGTCACGCGCTTCACGGAGGCATTGAGTGCACCAAGGCGGATTGAGGCTGTCTTGGTGAAGGAGTTAAGCGCTTCCATTGTCATTGCCAAGGTGAGGTTCTCGTTCAGTATCTTCTGGGCATCCTCACGATCGGTCTCATATAGAGCGCGGTTGTTGAGCAGGAAGCTCTCGAACTCCTTACGTACTGGCTCCATTTTAGCGAGCACGCCGATGATTTCGGGGGAGTTAGTGTATTCGCGGGCACGATTGAGGGGGATGTTGAGCAGGCGGATATCGAGGTTACCCAGCTGGCTGAAGTATTCCTTGAGATCCTTGGCATGACCTAGGAACGCGTTGAATGACGTGAGCTGAGCAGCGTAGTTTCCGGAGGCCACACTACGGGCCAAGGCAATTCTGGCTTGAACCTTGGGATCAAGCGCCGCCCAGCGAGGGCCGGTAAGGATCTGGTAACCGAGTGCACGTCCGGCTGCCTGCGATGCGGGGGTGGTGTTGGTTCCGAGGTAGGCCATGGCGTTGCGCTTCTCATCTTCGGTCAGATGCTTAGAGCCTTGGATGATGGCGCTTAGTTGGCTAGGATCGGTCATAGCCTTAGCTGCCTGCTTAGGATCAGCGTCAGCTAGGGCCTTGGCATAGAGGCGTTGAAAGTCGGCTTTGGGAGAACTCTTGGAAGATGGCCGTAAGTCTTCTCCTCCGGGAATATGCTCATATTGCCCAGTTTCTGTACTCAGACCCTCTGCGCCATGCTCACCAAATCTAATATCTGTATACGCTTTCTTGGGAGCGAACTCCTTAGGGGCGACTCCCATGCGGCGCTGTAGTTCCTCGGGGGTAGGCTCCCGGCCGAGGACTCCTTTGAGCTGGGAACGGATGCCCTCGGGCGTGTTGAGCGCAGCTGCCTGCTTCTCCATTCCGAGACGCTGCGTGATCTGTTCAAGGGCCATGCGTGATTGCAGCATCTTGAGCTTGCGGTCCTCTTCGGCGAGGCGGCCTTCGGCGATGTTTGAGCCAGTTCGGCCGATACCTTGGAGAATTGCTGTGAGGGCTCCCATTATGGCGTGTACCCCCAATTTGAAGGATCATCAGGACCGCTTACGGGAGGCACGTAGCTGCTGCCTCCGCTGCTCGCTGGAGGGGTCAGGCCCGGAGTCGGTGCCGGACCTGACGTTGATGGCAGAGGTTTGGAGAACAGGCTCATAATCGGACCTAGATTTGCGGGTTGGCCGAATGTGCCGGCGGGAAGGCCGAGGGATTGTAGGACAGCGTTTAATGCAGTGCTTTGATTCTGCTGATAGAACGGTGAGAGTGCTTGAGACTCGGTGGTGGCGATGATCCCCGGAGCCTGCGAGAGGCCGCGTGAGGCTAGGTCACCCTGGACCTGATTAGTAACCTCTTGCGTTAATCCCCTGTTGAGTGGTTGCTGGACTTTGGCCACCATCGCCGCAAGCTTAGCCGGATCCTTGAGCAGGCCCATCACAAAGTTTTGATAGTCGAGGCGCTTTTTTTCTTCCAGTATGTTCCCAGCCTCGCCAGCCGCAAGCGTACCGCCTTGGATTGCCTTCATGGCCCCAGGATTAGAGAAGAACGACGAGAATGCTTCAGATAGTCCCTGCATGGTTAACCAGCCAATCCGCGAAATGAGTCGCTATTGAGCAAGCTGCTGATAAAGTCTGAGCCGCCGCCACCGCCTCCACCACCTGCTCCGGGAACCCCCGTGGCACCGGGGGTAGACTGAGAGGGCTTGGAGAGCAGATCCAGTATGCCGCCGCCTCCTCCCCCTCCAGTAGTAGGAGTCAAGCCAGTATTTCCAGGGGCAGTCAATCCGAAAAACTTGTTCACGGCGTCTTGGATATTTCCAGTCGCTTGGGGATCGTTGGCAACTCCGGACTGAGTAGCACCAAACTGAGCCGCGTACTCCGGTGAAACCGAGCCTCCCGTCATGGACTGGAGTGACGGAAGTTGCTGTCCGACGGCAGCCGCCTGTGATGCGTTCTGCGACGTGGTTAATGGAGCTGGCCCAGTTGGGAGCTTGGGCTTGCCGGGCTGGTTCTCCAGCGAGTAAACTGTGCCTGCCGTGGCGGCTGCTGCACTCACTATCGCTCCGATTGCCGTAATGATTGCTGGAGGCATTACAAGCCCTCCTTGGGAAGCGGGGAGGCGAGCAAGGCCATGGAAGGCTCGATGATTCTGGCCATCGGGTGAGACTTCAAGATGATGTCAGCTAGGCGGCGTTGGGAATCGCCAGCAAGATTGACAATGGTGAGCAATCCACGCATGCCACGCGTCCGGCAATCAGCGAGGAATCGGCGCAGGAGCCGAGCCAGTGCTAGGTTACTTGCATCCTTGGCAATCGAGATCTGCCAGATCATCACTACTCCATGTGCGGGGGAAGCTATTAACACTCCCTTGATTATGCCATCTGTGTCTAGCACCCATACCCAGTTGGAATCGAGTTGGCCAGTCAGGTCGAAGGCTGCTTCTAGCTCAGGTGGGATCACCTCCCCTGAGCGCATGAGACGCGCTTTTTCTACTGCATGCTTTCCGAAGAATCCGATGATGTCAAAGGGAGCTACGCTGTGACTCATGATATGGCTCCCGCGAGCACGCCAGCTGGCTTCGGCACAACATCCCAAGCAATTGCGTCAATCACGATCTGACCGGTTCCTGAGAGATCAGCGTCAAAGCGGTCATGGGTAATGCCAACTGCTGCTTGCGCCATGACGTCACTGGAGCCGACACCGCCGCCATAGCCGAGACCTAGACCGAATCCCCCCTGCCCGAATCCTACCGATACTGGAGACACGGGCATGGGGATTGTCTGGGTGCCTTGGGGAACTCCGGCTACCCGGACATTGACATACATAGATGACGAGTTTTGCTGCCCACGGATGATGACCCGCCGTGCGTAGAGGCGGACATAGGCATCTTTGGAAGCTACCGTTGGAGTGCGCATAGTCCATAGCACAGATGCTGGAACGTTGATCCCTGCCGCCAACGTTGCCCACTGTGTGTCGCCTGCTTGCCAGCGCTGGAGCGTGCCATCTGAGTAGGAGCCCATCAAGGTGACCAAGGTCGACACGGTGGAGCGAGCCTGAGATAGATTGGATAGCGCAAATGGCAGGTCAACTATCGACCAAGCCTTAAGTACCAGGTCAAAGCATAGCAGCCGGGTGAGCTGGCCATTGGTATTGACGCCAACTGGGATAGCGCTGATATACATCGGTGGATTGGCCACAATCGAGGATTGTGAGAGGCCCATCGCGGATTGGTCGATAGGGGAGATGTCGGCAACGTCAGGATCATCAGATGCGAATAGGTATGGCTGGATCTGCTGTGATACGACCCTGTCAGTAACGCCATCGAACACTGCATATCCAAGGTGTGTGAGCCGCATCAGGCCAAATCCGGGGACGAATTGAAGGGTGCGTGGCCCAGTTAGGCCCATATCGGTCTGGACGCGCTGGATGGCAAAGTTGGAGGAGCCGAAGACGCCGACAATCTGGTAGGTGGCGAATTGCTTGAACGCTGCTAGGGAGCCTTGTGGTGGGATTCCTTGTGCGGTGATAGTGAACGTGGCCAATCCCATCCCTTCTTGACCATCATCCTTATCGAGGAAGGCTTGGTTGACGGGATTCCATGAGTTCAGGTTGTTCACGTCGCACATGCGTAGGGAGCAGGGGCCGTCGAGGCCGGTAGCGATGTTGGTAGGTGCCGTGTTGAACATCCACACTGAGCCTGCATAGACGGTGATGTGAGCACAGCCGGGAGGAGGCGGAGCAGCAGTGTTAAGCAATCCCGCTTCCCTCCAGATCACGCTGCCATCAGCGACTTGACCGCCAACGGTGATAGGGAATGTTGGCTGGGCACCGCCGCTCGTTCCGGCTTGGACTGCTTTGTAGTAGTGACCGTTGCTGATAGTTGGTGTGATAATGGAGTTGACTGAGTAGGCGACTGAGGCGGTCCAGACCGGATAAGACGGTATGAATAGTGAGATCACCGGGATCGTGCTGACGGTAAGTGTCCCTCCGCTTGAGGCTGCTTGACCGATAGCAGAGGGATTGAAGATGGTTACCGAGGTGGTTGAGGGGATGGTGATCGTCGGGAAGGCACTGGCTCCTTGGCCATTCGTGTTATAAGCTGGATTAGTCACACCCGCGATAATAACGTTTGCGCCTGGCCCCTGAACAGTGTTGATTCCATGTGGTGTAGCAGTGGTAATCGTAACCACGCCAAACGCATCCACCGAAATCGCTGATATGGCCACTGACACAGCTGGATTAGTCAAGGTCCCGTTCGGATCCGAGTAAACCTGCGGCGGGAATCCGTTGCCCAGCGCAAGCACAGCCTGGTTAGTGAACTGAACAATCTGCGGGATCAGCGAAACGTTCCCTGCCTTACCTCCGCTAAGGGTTGATCCTTGTTGGTTGCCTCCACCGTGACCTCCGATGCCACCCCCGCCCGGACCGCCATCAGGTAAGAACACGTCAGCGGGAAATAAGGCAACGATATTAGCGTTGGTGTAAACGATTCCGGCCGGTGCCGGAGGCATCGCATAGAGAGCAGTCTGCTGGGTGGTGTCAGTAAGAGGAGGTCCTGAACTGACAGTTAGTGTTCCCCCTAGAGTTGGAGTGTGTGAGCCTACTAACGGAGTGCCGCTTAGGTTAAGTACGGTATTGGATACGTTAAAGTTTATGACGTAAGAGCCGTTATAGCTGGAATCGGAGCCAGCGGTGTAGGTTACAACGCTACCTGGAGTTGCTAGGAATGATGCAGCTAAGGTTAACGTAAATATACCTGGAGGGAAGGACATTGCTAAGGATACAACGCTTAGCACGGTACCTCCACTGGTTGCTGCCCCTGTATCGGTAAAGGTAACTGAAGCAGTACCTAAGACGGGTTGGGTCACGGGCAGGCCGGATCCTATAAGTAGTGATTCAGTGCCGGAACCGGTACCGCGATAGATGTTATAGGAGACGGCATTAGGGACTGTGTTCCATGTGAGCGTGATTTTATGGTTAACCGCGACTGCAACACTAGCCTCATTTGAGGCTGTGGTCTCGCCGCCGACATTGTCGATGGAGGTTACTTTATAGAAGTAGGTAGCAGCAGGTAACGTACCGCCCGCGCCGCCATCAACTGCTACTAGGTGTCGTGGTGATCCTAGCTGCTGGTCAAGGGCCTTCATGATACGGAGATAGTATGGTGCGACTCCGGTCGGCTTGAAGAAGAAGGTGCAGAGATCGCGTCCACGACCGGAGGTGGGGACGCCGTTGTAGGCGTTGACTAGCGCTGATCCGTCGCAGGTCTTGAAGCCGCCTCGCTTGGTCAGGAGTAGGTTGGATGCTCGCGGAACTGAACCCTTGGGCTGAGATAATACTCCGGTGGAGGCATCGACGCCTCTGATCCATGGACCAAACGAAATGGGCTTAACGGCCATAACTATTGTATAAGCTCCACTAGGAAACTGACCGGCGTGACCTGATCTGTAGCGGCTACGTTGAACGTTGCGGTTATTGCCTGAGAATTACCAAAGTTAATAGCTGACGTTCCCGAGTTAAACACCGCCGAGAGGCCTGTGGTCACACCTGTGAGATTTTCATAAGCCTCACGTTGCCAGTTTTGAGCAGTCTGGCTGCCACCATTGTTAAAGATTTCCCAAGTCACGCCCTCGCGAGACGTAGTGTTGTTGTTCGCATAGGTAAGAGAGTCGATCAAGGTCCCACCAATGCTTAATTTATAGATAGTCGAAACTGTCCCGGTACTATGTAGATACTTGAGCTTTATACGTAATCCTTTGCCGAATGCGAGGACGTTAGCTGGGAGAGTGTAGGTATATAGCGTAGCATCTCCACCAGTTCCGACGATTGCCGATCCTGATTGCTGCTGATTTAGCAATGTCATGCCGACGCTTGAGTTGGCTTGGAATACAAACGCCTTATCGCCTCGGAATGGCTCATCAAGAACTTGACCGGCAGTGTATGAAGCGTTGAAGTCACTTGGCATGGTTGCGCCGTTTGTGTAGTTGATGATGCGTAAACGGGCATGCCCAGAGCCCATGTTCACGATCTGCGTAATGGTACGACCGCCGGTTTGCGTCAACATCCCATCGATCACTAAATATGTGGCAGCCGTGTTAAAGCTGATAAACTGACCCTGAGTACCGGAGACTACATCGTCTTGCATCTCGCCGCCGAATATCTTGACCACTCCAGCTGTAGCGGTGATGTACTGTGAGGTGCCGCCAGCCAGATTCTCGAAGTGCTCTTGCTGAGATGAAAACTGTCCAGCAGCGGTCATAGATAGCGCTACCGTTGAGTTATCGTCGTAGGAGTTCCCAAACGAGACTACTTCTGCATTTCCAGTAATCGAGATCCCTGTCCCATTCTGGAAAATGGTGTTACCTAGTAGGCGATTATTTTCGGTCGTACCGGGGAAGATGATTCCTACTGTGCAGGTAGGTCCGATCACGTTATGGAAGATGGTGATCAGGAAAGCATTGCCCACGCTGATGCAATTGCTGAAGTTGGAGATTCTGTTGTCGAAGACTAGAGCTTGCTCTGCTCCATTCCCGGCCCCTACCCCGAGTAGTAAGCCCTGAGATGTCCCGCCTGAGCCGAGCAACGTGATGTCCCGCAGCCCGCCTTCTTTGTGCGCTACACCCCAATCAAATGTGATGGCGACGGCAGTAGTGGAGGTGAACGTTAAGGTCGTTCCGTTAGCGTCTCCTTCCAGGATCGCGTATTTGCCGGAAGTGTTCAGTACGATGGGAGTGGAAAAGTTGTAAGTACCGGCGATGATGTGGATGCGACCGCCGTTGGATGGGAGGGCGGCGTAAGCGGCGTTGACTTGGGCTCCAATATCGCCGCTTCCCCAGGTAGCAGCGCAAGAGCCGCCAACTACCGATTGCCCGTTCATCTTGCAGATTTGGGTTATACCCGTAAAGGTACTGGGTCCAGGTAAGGAAGCTGGATTTAGGGAATCGATAATGGACATGTTCTGGTTCATCAGAACGCCCCAGTTGAGCTGGCCGGTGGGGGGGATGTTGAGGCCGAGGTTGGGCGTGGTCTGGGCGACGGCAAGCACAGGGAGGATCAGGATCAGGGCGAGGATGAGTAGCTTCTTCATGGGATGATAATTCCGCCGGCGACCGAATCGGAAAATGTAGGAGTGTTGTAGCTCCCTCCAACCTGAATCCTCGACGCTACTCCCTTATTCGAGCGGAACCATTCCTGAGCCTGCTTGAAGAAGGCTTCTTCCAGCTCAAGGCCACCTTTGACATCCTGCTCGGCTTTCTTGGCCTGGGCTAGCATCCAAGTGGGGAGGATCGAGGCCCAGCCATGGGGAGCTTGGAGCGTGACTGCGGATTGACCTGGAGAATATTTGATCCCAAAGGTCCGCTTACCACACCAGAACAGGGATAGCTCAGTAACAGTCGTGCCGGAGGGCCAGGCTTGGGCTGTGGAGGCGCCGAGGGAGCGTATCAGGCCAGTCAGGAAGCCGCCAGCGGTTGACGCGTAGGCTACGATCTCTGTTCCAAGAGGGCCGCTAAACTGAGCAAATCCGAACGGCAGCAAGAAGGCTCCAGAGTTGTTGATGGCGACTGAGGTATCGGTAGCGAGCATGTTGGCGGTGGTGGCCGCCACTCCAGAGGTCCGGTCAGGCTGGTAACCAACCTCGATAACCTGCTGATCAGTGTTGACCGAGATGGTCACCCGGCTCAGGACTGATGAGGTAACTGAGTTTCTCCGGAAGAACTCCGCTCGCTGTCCACCCTTTACCCAGTAGCCGCCGTACCAGACATCGGTGATGGAGAGCCAGGTGCCAGGGCAGACATACATTGGTTGGCCGACGACGGTGGGAACGCCCGCATAGTCGAGCACCCCGCCGACCACCCGCGAGAACTCGGAGAGGCCCTCGTTAAGCCATGAGTATAACGTTGAGGCTCCGAAGATTGGACCGTCAGAGTCGAGCAGGTAAGCAGTTGATCGCGCTGGAGGGATACCGAATCCAGTAGGTACAGCAGAGACTGTGAAGGGTGAGGTAGCGGATTCGGTGAATTGAATCTCGGAGCCGGCCAAGCCGCCGGGCTGAGAGAGATAAACACGGATGGCAACTGCTCCGGGTAGCAGAGCCGAGGTCACCTGAATCCCTTGAGCAGCACCAACGGTAAGAACTAGGGATTCTTGAGACTCTAGTGTCTCGCCCCAGTTATTGCGCTGGGTAACGACAGCGAAGTAGGTACCTGTGGGAAGGGTGGACGCTGCGGATGCGACCACTGCGAAGGTGGCGGCAGGAGCAGGGAGCGTAGGGGGCAGGTCCGGAATCTTGTTCCGGACACTAAACAGGACGTCTCCGATAAGTGCCATTTCCTAATCCTTTCCCTATGAAAAGAGGCCAAGGAGGTTAATGTCCCTCCCTGACCTCCCTTCTTCCCCAAGCAGCGGCGGCAAAAACTGTTACGACTCCTAACTCGTTGTCGAGACTTCCACGTCCTCGATCGCGACGGCGGTAGCACCGGTTAACGTAGTCAGAACGCTGCACGATGTAGCGGCGATGTCAACTTCGAACGGGAACAGGATATCCATACCACCAACGCTAGTACCGAGCACTCCAGCGTTGCCGTATTGACCGGTCAGGGTCATCACGCCGACAGTAGCCGTGGCGCCTGCATTGCGGTCAAGGGTGACTTGACCAGCACTCTGATAGCTCAGGATATAGGCATAGAGAATGGTCGCGCCTGTGCCGGCGGTCGACACGGAGATCGGCAGGCCGACCATGGCTGGAGTGAATGGATTCGATGGGGCAGTCAGGATCGCTGCACCGGAGGTGATGTGACCGTCAGTCGAGCCGATAACCGTGCCGCCAGGAATGATAGAGAGCAGTCCTGTAGGCGTGACTGGAGCAAAGGAGCCGACCAAGACCAAGGTTGTGCCATCGTTTAGCACTACCTGAACGCTGGTGACGGTCGGAGCGGCAACGGAGGCGCCATAGATCTTGACTCGCACATATCCTTTGCTGAAGGCTGGAGCGAGCGAGCCTAAGGTGACGGTGGTGGTAGCAGCCGCGCCTAGAGCCTGATTCTGCTTCAGGAATAGCGAGTCTTGCTGGATGGGAGAGCCGAAGCTCGGTAGGATTGCCCAGAGCCGGTTTAGGAACGCCATCTTGATGTCTCCTTAGTGCGAAATCTGAACTTACTAGGGGACCGGAGTCCCCTGTGCTCTAGGTCATGCCGTTGATGATCGCGGCAGTACGGGGATTCACGTTGGTCAGCTGCTCCACAACGACCACCCTCGTGCTCACCACTTCCTGGTTGCTGCTCATCAGCCAAGGCCGGATGATGTAATAGCCCTTGTTGTGATAATTCATCCAGAAATATTTGCTATTCCACATATACGCCGTACCTGCCGTGATGTACTGATCAGCTAGCACCACGCAGTTGTTAAAACGGAAGTGGTAGCGGATTGACGTCTGCACCGGCTCCTTGTCGGACATGTTATTCACGACGTTGATGATTGACGGCGAGGAGCTAATGTTAGCCGTGAACTGGGTCTTGAAGTTACCGTAGTCGTAGTTGTTCATGAGGAAGGTGTCAGGTTCGTCGTAGCCGAAGGCGAGGGACTGATAGAGCTTCTCAGCGTTGATCACGGTCAGGGCGCCAGCACCGTTAGCGACTGCTGGAGATGGGTTCCATGCGGTCGTGGTCGAGCGGTTGATCCCGGCGATGGTATTGTTCTGAGTGGCGATCCAGTTGGGGATGCTGTCGATATCAATCGCCGAGTTTTGCGGTGCGATTCCCCAGTTGGCACGGGCAAGTTTGGGTAGCAGTGAAGCCGCGCAGACTTGCATTTTGGCCTTTACCACGTCGATCGCGCTAGCGCCGCCAGATCCGAGGATCACGTCGAGGGTTGGGATCGCCGCAGCTTGGTAGTAAGCTCGCCATACCTGGTTGGCGGGCTGGATAGAGTCGATAACGGAAGTGTTTAGGAGCTGGTCTCCCCAGAACGCGCCACCGGTTGGTTCCTCTTGGGTGAGCAATGGGAATATCAGCTCAGCTCCGGTGATGTGTTTGCCGGAGCGCTGGAGAGCCCAGTGGGTGGGGGAGGGCTTGATCACGATATCCGAGAGGAATGGCGCAATTTTCTTCTGACTAATTGCATCGAGCGTCCCCTGTAATAGTGCTGAGGGAGAAGATATTCCAGTTCCAACTACGCCTACTCCAGGCATGTGATTGCTCCTTTAAACTAAACTTTCGGCGCTACAGGGGCCACAGGTGGAGGGGCCACTGGAACGGGTGGTACGGAAACGGGTGTGGAGGCCGCCACTGGCTTCTGTACTGCTGCGAACGCTTTCGCGAAAGCCTCCGCATCGACCGACTGAAGGGCCTGCTTATAGGCAGCTGCGTCGGCTTCGGCTTTGGCCTTGGCAGCAGCGTCGGCAGCAGCGGCAGCGGCGGCAGCCGCCTTAGCAGCAGCCTTATCGGTTAGCTCCTTCTCAGCCTTCTTGAGTTCGGTGGGATCGGTGATGATCAGGCCGACCTCGTCAACAACCATGGTGGACATCTGGTCGGCTACATAAGCTAAGGCTGCGCCCCCCAGATTGACTCCGCTATCGTTCAGGGCCCGATTCAGGCTAGTCGCGAATCTCGTGTTGAAGCCATCTTTCATAGGTCACCTATTGAAGCTGGGATGGATCGAAGGCCTTTTGCGCTTCCTCCAGCTGTTGCATCAGTTCGTCGTCGCTCATGACGTCGTCACCGAGACCTTCGAGGCCATGTTCCTCGACGGCAGAGCGCTTGGCACCGGCACCCTTACCACCGCCAGCGGATGACGGCCGTGACGTGGCCGCTAGTCGAGAACGCTGGAGTCCCTCACGGATTCCCTCCTCACGAGCCAGTTTCTTGGCCTCCTCGATGTCGTCGACGCGGGTCAGCTGGTTGACGGCCTTATCCACTGAGGGGAAGCCGAATTCGTCGAGGATGTTGTTCTTGGTGGCATACTCACGGACTTTGTCACGGTCCCAGTCAGCGTAGTCCTTGGACTTCTTTAGCTTGGAAGCAACACGCTCAAACTGGTTGCTCCAGCGCTCGGTAGCGAACATGACGGCAGCTTTCTCAAAGGCAGCCTTGAGGGACTCGCGTTCAGCCTTTTCAGCTTTCAGTTGAGACTCGAGAGCGGCAACGCGTTTACGAGCCGGAGTCCACCAGTTGTTAGTCTCCCACTCATCTTCCTCACCGGTTGGCTGCTTGCCACGAGCAGCTTCGGCTTCGATCGCCTTTTTCTGCATAGCGTCGAGGTTGTTGTAGATTTCGCTAGCCTTGGTGGCCATCTCGGTCGCTACGCGTTCGCGCTCGGAGGCGGCGGTGAGCTTGTCGGAGAGATCCTTTTGCTGCTTGGTGGTCAGGCCACGTAGGTCGCCAAGCTTAACTTTGTGTTCACCGAGCTGCATTTCCAGATCATCGGTGAAGGTCTTCGAGTCGTTCAGAATTTCTTGAAGTGTCATCGCTACATTCCTCCGCTAGGGGATGGTTCAGCTTGGGGTGGCTGGGCGGCGCCCATGTTGAGAGGTGCTCGAACGGCGCTGTTGGTTGAAGCGGCTTGCTGGATCTCTTTGATGACCCGGTCAAATTGAGGAACCAGCTTGAGTAGTTGACCGGCTACGTTAGGGAGGCGTTCAAGGTTCTGCACGCCCAGTGATGCACAGATTTTCTTGATCTGGGTGACCTGCCGAAGCAGCATTCCTGGATCAGCTCCCTTTAGCTCGGAGACTTGCTGGGCATACTGGGCACCTGCGTCCTCGCTGGGAGCGCCGCTAGCGCCGGGTACTCCGGGCATCCCTGGCGTCTGACCAGGCATGGTCGCTCCAGGCGCACCGCCGCCACCAGCTGTCCGCGACTGGAGCGCGGACATGATGATTGACGAGAGTGGATTGCCAGCGCTCACTTAGCCTTTCGTGCCGTCCCCGAATAACTTGATCAGGTTAAGGGGATCAGGGCTGACATAGTTGGTATCGCCGACTGGGCCAGCGACTTCTTTCATGTCATTGGGAGGGACCAGCGCATCCCCCTCGGCGTCGATATTGAGGGGGGTGGCCATGTCGGGGAGGCAGCCTTTGATGGGCGTGCCATACATATCGGGATAAGTTCCTTTGTTTTTCATAGCTTAGCTCCTAGCGAACTCCTTCTCTGGCGAATGGCGCTTTCAGCTTACGGCTGGCACCTTTGAAATTGATTTTGGCTTCGCGGCGCTGGGACATGCTGCTTGGACCCTCGGGAACTAGGTCACCCGCATTCTTGTACGATCCTTCGAATTCGGTGAGGGCGTAGTTGGCAACTGTTTGGGGGCCTTGGGCAGGCCAGCCATAAAACTCGGAGTCAGGAACAGTCGTGCCTTCGGGGAAATAGCCAAGGGGATCTTCGGGAACGCCACCAGCGGTGACGGGATTGTGATCGTACTGGGGGCCTGCGTAGCTCTCGTTCTGGGGAGAGAGCAGCACCACCCGCTGATCTTCCTTCATCGGTGCACGGTTGCGTAGGCCGTGTTCGTTGTCCTGCATCAGGTCACCTCAGAGTTGTGAGGGAGGCGGTTAAGCCTCCCCCGGTTAGCTTACTTGCGTTTGCCCTTACGGCCATGACGCCCGCCGCGCCGATTCTTGACTTCGGTTAGCTTCATCATTGGTTTAGCTCCCTTCTGGCAACAGCCACAAAGCGTTTCCGCCTCAGAGCAACGCTGTCACCGGTTTAATAACGTCCGCTTTTGCGCCGTCCGCGTCCCTTGCCGCGCTTCATTTTCTTTCCTCCAGCCTTCACCGTGCCCTTGCGCATGTCGAGGGCAGGAATTGTCGAGGGCACTGGCGTATACTTCATTTCCGGATACCGCGTCTTCCCCTCATCCGCGATTTACGATTCAGCTTTCCTGGCTGCGACTTCGTGGCCATCTTGTGAGGGCCGAGGCGCATGACCTTATGTGAGGGATGCTCGACATTGCTGAATTTTGCCATCAGTGCCGAACTCCCCGGCGGCCACGCATTGAGCGCTGGTTCTGGCGCTTGGGTTGGGACTTGTTGGCCATCTTGTGTGGCATGAAGCGTTGGACCTTGGTTTTGGCACTCCCTGGGTCGGTGTGTTTACCTGCCATGACGTCTCCTAGGCTCGCGCCGCACTTTGGTCGACGTACTCTTGCATGGTCAAAGCCTGAGAGCGCATATGATCAAGGAACTGATCCTCGGTCATGTCGACAACGTTCCCGTGAGGCTCAAAAAACGGCGGGTATGGTCGGCCGTCGACCGCAAACTGAGCCAGCCAGCACTCTCCATCCTTGACCAGACGGAGCATCTCGAACTTATGGCCGATGAGTTCGGGATAGTAGCTCATAGAATCAGCGTGGGGGCTATAGCGGCCAATGTCAACTTATGGTGTGGAGTTTGTGGTGATGCGGGTGTAGATGTAGCGGGGGACGCCGACGATCCAGTGACCAGTTTCGTCCTGACGGAGCATGTAACCGAGTTCGATCATGAAGCCATTGACGCACCAGCGCCGGATGGATTCGGGATGGCGGTTATAGATCTCGGCTACGGTGGATATTGGCAGCCAGACGAGGTCGGGATCTTGGAGGGAGGGGATCATCGGGGCCTCTTCAGCTTAGCCATAGCTGCCAGCTCCAGTTCACGGATATTCTCTTCTGCCAGCTCATCCGATTGAGGCAGGTCAAGCGTTTCGAGAACATATTTAGTTGGGATCATCTTAGCCTTGGCGAGAGCGCTGACCACTGAGCGCAGCGCACCAGCACTGATTACGCGCATTGATCCCGGATCAAGATGAGCATCATAACTGTCCATGGAGTCGGATGGGATAGGCTCCCAGGTTGTCTGATTCAGTTCGCCTCGCTCCATTGCGGGGACTCGATCACTAACGTTCTTGTAGCGGGCGTCCACGTAAAAGACAATCTGCGCAAGACGTTGGAGTGATTCGGCAAGTAGTCGTCCCCGCAATCTAGTCTGATAGTGACTTTGCCACAGGGTAGCATCGAATAGGTCAGGCGATACATTTCCACCTCCAGATTGGCCTTGACGGGCCTCACTGAATCCCTGTAACTCTTTCTGGAGCGCGAGCAGTCCGGCCGGGACATTGATCATATGCTGGGGCATGGGCTTGATGTCGATAACCTGCGGGACGTCGGCGCCTTGGTTGATGACGAGAACCTCACCGGGCAGCCATCCAATTTGATTCGGATCTAGTCCAGTGTTAGCCTTGATCACGATTACATTGTTATTAGTGCGAACCATATTCTCAAACGTCTGGCCATACATCTTCTCAGCGAGATCCTGCAAGCCGCGTGAGAGCTTGATCGGTGGTGGTCCCCAGAAGTTAGACAAGGTCGGCATCGCAGAGACACGGATAATCGGAAATGTCCCGCGCTCATCGTCGGGGAGCTGGGGGACCCAGTTATTGCCATCAGCTAAGACAACATCTTCGCAGTCAGTAATCCAACGGCCATCAGGGAACATGTAGCCGAAGCGGGGCTTGACCAGGAGCCGGGACTCGGCAGCGGTGCCAGCGTAGTTCTCGACCTTCTGTCTAGTGTTATCAAACAGGAATGTATGACGGAGCCGGACTCGGTTATCCCTAAACATCTTCCGTGTCTGCGAGGAACCCTGCTGCGATAGAGGTGAGTACTCTGGGTACTCGATATTGCTGTCGACAGTGCCGTAGGGATCTGAGGTCGATTGCCGGACTCTTCCCTTTACCCTCCAGCCTTGCTCAGGGAACTGGCGATGGACCTCATCCAGATACATCCAGTCCCAGTATTGGACCCAACTCCAGTCAGAATCGGACTTACAGAAGGGATCAGGAAGCACAGACTCAGGATCGCGAGCTTCGACCCAGGTCATTCCCTTGCCACGACGCGCAGATGGAGCGAAGCCAACTTGGAGGAATCCTAAGTTGCTTAGCATTGCCCAGATCACGCTCTCGAGGATCCGGTTGTTGTAGCAGCCTTGGCGCCAGTTAGCTTGGAAATACTTCTCGCGAGGGTCGTCACGCTTGCCTTCATTGGTGATGTAGACCTTGATGGAGGCATCGGTGATGTCGGTGGCTTCGTTCAGGACTAGAGTCTGGAGCTGCGGAATTCTTACTGCTGGACGGTATGAGGGCCGATTCCCGCCGTCATCAGTGAGGTTATAGAATTCCTTGATGTCGCGGAAGTAGTCACGGCCGAGATATTTGTCGCGTTCAGTTGTGCTGATCCGCTCAAGCTCATCTAGCTGCCTGATGATTGCGCGGTCGGCGCTGACCTCGGGAGGGAGCGACTTCTTCTCCGTGACCACGTCGTAGCCGACATACATCGGAGGCACTAGGAGGTCACCTCGTCTTCGTTATCTTCATCGTCATCAGGTTTAGGTAATGGAGGAAGTGGGAGCGGCGCAGTCTTCGGAGCTTTCCCGGCGCGAGCCTTTTTCTCCGGCTCCGAGAGCCACTTAGCAAGAGCATCGCCGGGTAACTCCTCAGAGCCACCCTCACTTTTCCTGAATTGCTCAATGTCAATCATCATGCCGATCCAGTCTTTAGGGGTGAGCATGCCGGTGGTCACCAGCAACTGGCCTCCTGCCGCTACTCGGTCTTCCAAGTCTGCCCATGCAGCCGAGCGCCCCTTTCGCCTCAACTTGTTGAATTCGATCCCAATATCTCGGATAAGTCCTTCTGCTGCTGCTCGTGCTCCCGGCGTAATTGTGCTTCCACCCGGCGGGCTTTGATGTTCTTCTCCAGTTTGAGCAGATCGGCCTCGCTCGGAGGCTTGCGGATGGAAGGCTGAGGAGCTGAAGCGGTCCCTACCGAAGTTGCGACTTGCTGTGATGGGCGGTTTTGAGCTGGCGTTAGGCATTCTGGCTCCAGTGGGAATATAGCTGCGTGCCTTGATGCGAAGCGTAGCACAAGTTGATCATGTTTGGAATCCGTGTCTTCAACGAGGATTTGGCGGGCAGCTTCAAGCTCGACACCACGAATGGCCTTCAGCGGTATACGGAGTTCGCCGCCGGCTTCAATCGTTAGCGCAGTGAGGAGCTTGGTCAGGTAGCGGACGACTCCCTGTGGCGAAGTATCAGATGGCGGCATCGATCGGCTCCTTCTCCTCAGAGGGGATCAGGGATCGGAGGATGGTACAGCGTTCATGAAGTGAGCACTTATCGGAGATGATGGCGTCGTCATCGCAGCGGCAATAGTCGAGTTCGATCCCGTCGATGAGAGAGGCGATACGGCCGCGTATCGGGGCTAGCATGTTAAGCACCATGAGCAGCTTCTCCCTAGTGAGCTTAGCTAGTTCATCCTGATGGATGATATCGAATGCATCACGTAGGGTGCCATCGCGCTCGGGGATGACTGGGAAGATGCGGACGTCGGTAGGAACGTCCCGTGGGAATCGCATCTCTTCAACATCGAACATACGCATATCGATAAGCAGCGAGTCTCCGGGCTCAAGGTGGAGTTTCGCTACGTGCTGCTCGAATTCCTTTTGCGTCATCCTCGTTTTCATTCAGCCTCCGAGAGTTCGATGGATGGAGCAGTAAATTTGCGATTTGCGTATTCGCAGCTGGATGAGGGATGGATCAGGACGTAGCCTAGGATGCTGTCACAGTCCCAGCGTAGGACCGCATGGCAATTGGCACAAGCCATAGTCTGCATGATTCCGGTGACGACGAGCATTATAGTTCTCCTAGGACTGAGCGGCAGCGTTTTAGCATCGGTCTCATGATCATCTTCAGGTCGTCACGGAGCGCATTCTGGAGCGCGGCTTGCGGGGAGAGCGCGGCGAGGCCGGTCAGGTTATCCCGGTTCTCCTTGTCCAGATAATTTGCTTTCCAGTTCAGGATATTCGGTGGTGGATACTGAACGCACGCGATGAGTGCAAAGCACACCGCCATGAACACGTCATCGTGGCCATGTTCAACCTCCCATCTCATGCCTGTAGCCATGGTCATTAGGTCCATTTGCCGCACGATCTCATCATCCTTGAGGGAGAGGCCACCAGGATTATTTTTCATGCCGTCATGGAGCTTTCCACGGAATGTGGAGAGCAGCAGATCACGTGATCGTGATTGAGTCTCAAAGCCTAGCGCGTGACTCTTGAATTTGCCTACCTGCTTATCATCCTTACCTTTCCATACGTACCAGTTAGGATACATGTAGGTGTCGCGCAGAACCTGCTGACACCAGAGGCCTAGGTTGCCGGTCAGCTCGATATTCATCATCGCTTTGTTGTACCAGCGGCCGGCCTTGTCGACATCGTCGGCCATTTCAACCGGGTTGACCCAATCGCTAAAGCGAGCAGCGACATCGCCGGTAGTGCCATTCAAGACCACATAGCTTGCGAAGTCGCCGCTAGCTCGACCAGTTTCCTGCTCGATTCCTCTCGCGCAGTCGACGCCGATATAATAGTGGCATCGGGCGATTGGATACTCCCAGATCAGCAGCTTGCCACGGGGATTTTTGACGAAGGTGATTTGGCCACCTTTACGCAGCAAGTTCCCTTTCACTATCGGAGCTTTCTTGGTGCTCGCAGCAAACCTGATCTCTTCAGTGGTAAATGCGGGATCACCCGTAGCGACAAAGGCTACTTCCGGAGTATGTGGGTACTCCTGATTAAAGAGTAATTCTGAACCTTTGCATTCTCCCTCTAGCGTCATGCGCATCCATGCGATCTGTGCAGGAGTTGCATTAAAGTGCTTACCCATCAGCTCTCTTTCGAAATCAGTGGCAGGGGCATCCTCAGCTTCGGCCGCATCCCGGTAACAGGCTGGATCGTCCAGCCAGCTCAGGAATATCGGAGTATAGCCATTCCACTTTGCTCCAACAGCGTGTGCTGCATTCCAGTATTCGTAGAAAGTCTCACCGATACCGACGCGGCCCTGAGCTGTGGATTCGAGGGTGATCACCGTATCAGGGGCCTTGGATACTGCGGGAAGAATTGAGACAAACGATTGCTGACCGGGGTAACTCGCTGCTTCCGAAAGATGAAGGTACGATAGCGTCAAGCCTCTACCCGTACCTACGCTTCCTGCGGTTGCCAGATCAAGGTTGGATTCTCCTAGTGAATGTGGGAAGATAATAGACTTGGTCCGTACATCAACGATGCCAGGGAATTTATCGTTAAGTGCACTCATCATATCGCGCGGGACTCGGAACAGGCCCTTGTCGGCGACATCCTTTAGGTGAGCCACGATCATCGCGTGGGCTTGGGAGCGGGCGAGACAGTGTGCAGCGGCGAGCGCATCAAAATAGCTACTGCCCCCGACGCGACGTGCTTTAAGGAGGATTACGCGAATCGAGCCATGCTTGACGTAGTGCTCCTTGACCATCTGGTGCAGGCGCACCTGGTTAGGGTTAAGCACGAAGGGGACGGAGGTCCCAAGGTCCCTATGTTTGATTGGGAGTTTCGATAAGAACGCTCTAGCCTTATCTAAATTCGTAGCAAGCTCCTAGTGCCGGCTCAACGCCGCCATCGGCTTGGACTTTAAGTAGTACTCATGACAAACTGCGCTACAGCAGAATTGTGGATCAGGCACACGTAGGCCGTCGACAACCTTGAACACTCCATCATCACGGGAGGCCCATTTCCCGTCGTCACCAGTTTTCTTACATAGCGCCTGGACCGATTTAGGGATGATGTCCTTGTGGAGCTGAGTGAAGCATATCCATCGTGGGCGAGATTGTGACTGCCTGTCGAGCACAATCCTTGCGGCGGCATCGTACTCACGGCGGAGGTCACCGAGTTTGGCCATGGCCTGGTCGAGAGGCGCATGATGCCAGTCGAAGGGAGGCGCTATCAGAGGATCGCCATAAGCATGGGCTAATGCATCGTGTTCGGTCTGTTTTGCTTGCTGGAGGGAGGTGGCTTTGGCGAGCCTTGTAGCGGCGGCTTTAGCACGAGCTTCGGCGGTCCAGGTCATCTAGAGCCTCCAATGAACGAAGCCATATCAGTTCCTGTAGCCATGAACCGAACATGTTGGCTTCGTTCCTCCATAACGAGATGGGGGCAGACGAAATAATGATGTGTCTCAATTGGCACTTCCACTGAGTCCCAGACTACAGGAAACCATTCCACAAACCACTGCGGTATGAACTTATGCTTAAACATCTGCCATACGCCATTGGGCCAGCGGATAGTCTTGGTTTCAGTGCGAGAGGGTATACGCCCAGCAAGGCACCACGATCTCATCTGTAACACGAGTTCAGTGGAGGCTTGACCGATTATGGCCTTGATATCTGCGTTATTCGCTAGACCGGGATAGTCTGCAATAGCCCTCACCGCATATAGGAAAATCTTCTCTGCCTCAAATGTACGGAGGGATTCTGTGACGTCCATTGTGGTTCTCATTTATTGATTAGCTCCTTGGAGGGCATCATAAAGTATCGCGTCTGCTTGGCCGCTGCCCGCTCAGCCTCGCTGGCTCGCTGCGTGCGGTCGATCTCAAGCTCATAGCGGGCGCGTTCGGCGGTGCGAGGCTTGCTCACTTTCCATATCAGGTGACAGCTAGCACAGGTGAAGACCCAACTTTGCTCATCTTCGCCTAGGAGCCTGAGCATTGAGCGCTCACAGACACCTTCACGGACATTTGGACAATTTGGTAATTTCATCGGCCCTTCCTAAACGGATAGCTCTCGCCATCAGTATTGAAATAGTCGCACACATAATCTGGATCGATTGGATCATCAGTCTTTAGTCTAACAATCTCGCACACACCAAATCGATCGCGGACGCGTTCGAAATAGTGGGAGCACCGCTCGCATCTGTATTGGATGAACTCGGCATCGCGATAGTCGACATCTTCAGGGGTGAACTTGACTGGCCGATCAGCCAACATCTTCTCGTATTCGTCAAAGTTTATGGACATGAGTCAGCGTCCCAGCGCTAATACGATGACCGTTATCAGCAACGCGAGGGCAAGGGAGAGTAGGTCTTTTTCCAGTTCCGTCATCGTCAATTTTCCCCGTGTTGTGTGCAATGGTCGATGGCTTCAGCTTGGCGTACCATCTGCATACTATGCAGTCCTTTCGCTGTGTGTCCCCTTCGGCAAGGTGGTAGACATGGTAGATCCAGTTGCCTTCCACCAGCCGAAAGGGACTCACATATTCACACTTCCACTAAACCGCTCAAGGAGTGAATGAGCCTGAGGACCGGTTTAGAGTCCCTGCATCCCCACTCGTTACCCACCCACTCCTTGAACCTCATTAAACTGCTGGCTTGCCCTGGCTGACCACGCCACCAACTGGTAGTAGCGCTGGCGGAGCCAGATATGGAACCTTTGCGGTGGCGGTGATATTGACGACCGCGCCGGCTGGGTTCGTATAGCTCGCGGCCCAGTTTAGGTTAAAGCTGCCTCCTGCGACCGCCGTCGCTGCGGCGGTGACGACTGCGCTTAGGCCATCAGCGGCCGGCGCCAGCGTGACTGTTGGATCATCAACTGTGAAAGTTGGAATCGGTGAGCCTGTCGGTAGCGCATCGGCATTGCCGTTGATGTCGACCGGCGTAACGAAAAAGGTGTCCTTGGCTCCTGGCACTAGGCCTAGGATGGTTCCTGTAACTGGCATATTTGCTCCTTGTGTGATAACTCCCTTAACGGGAAATCTTGGTGAAAGTATGACACGGATGGCATGGAGATCCTGAGCAATTTGGTGCAAGTCGTGGGCGATGGACTGGTCGGGGCGGTTAGTAAAGAAGAACCGCGCATAGAGGGAGTCGCTTTGGCCCTGATCATCGATCGTCATCGGAATTCAATCTCTCCATCAGGGTTAGGGGGAGTGTTGGCTACCCACACGGATCCGGATGCTTCCTCGGAATCCCGCGCCTTCTCAAGCAGCCATACGATCATTGAGTTCAGCGATCGACGGTCGCGGTCGGCCTTAGCCCTAAGCCACTCTTCCAGCTTGGGTGGCAACCGTAGCTTAAATCCATTTTTACCCATCTAGAGGGCGACGTTATCACGGCGCTCAAATGGCGTCAAGGGGGTCACTTTGACCTCACTCGAAATATACCTGTCATCTATGTAGTGACATCGTGATCCAACTCACCCGCACAGGCGGAGGAGCGACGGGGGGCTCGGCTCGACAAGATGGGGTACCCGTTGAAGGGGGGGAGCGGCGTGAGTAGTAGCGCTTATATCGATAGCGGTCTATGTAGTGTGTACGTACATTTATGGCTGTACGCGGTTAGGCCAGCGGATGGCCAAGGCGCGGAGGATGTTGGCGCGTGAGGATGCGCGTTTGCGAGTGGACCTAGACTTGCCACCGAGGCGGCCGGCATAGCGTAGATGCTCGCGTAGCGTGTCTATCCGCGCCCTGCGCGTGATTGCGGCTGTGGTCATGGTTGCGTTAGCGGCGAATATGCGCCAGTCTTTGCAGCTGCGCGACGCTCTGCGGCGATACGTTTGCGTGCGATTCTCGCTTCGGCGCCAGGGATTCTTCCCGATGCGCGTATCACTCGATTCGCCGCATGAGCGCATCGCGCATGCCAAACTGATCGTGCTTGAGCGGTTGTGCGAATAGTTCCGTTTGTGCGCATCGACGTTAGAACGTAATTGTAGCATGGTGGGTTGGCGCGTATACGCCTGTACGTGCGGGATTGTCAAGTTGGCATTACAGTGAGTGAAAACTATATTTGTAACGTTTTCATTGATATACATGGGGTTATAGCGATTTATCTTGACAAGGATTGAAATGTTTGAGAAGCTAAGCGTGCTTAGTTAAATTCACTTTGAGGTGCGCACATGTACACGTCGATAAACTTCAAGACTAAAAAGCAGCTGAAAGAGGCAGTAGCGGCAGGCAGGCAGGTAACGGTGTTTCAACCGGGCCCGTTTGGCGGGAATGAACCGAGGGACGGCCGCATAGCGCTCGAGGGGCCGCACTATCCCGAACCGCACAAGTGGTATGCGGATTGTGATCTGAAAGACGGTGTAGTTGTCAAGGTTCGCTAGAGGTGACGTTAGCAGGGCCCGCAACGGTATGGACCTTGCTAGCGATGCGGCTAGCATCTGAGGTGCGAACATGAAACGAGTGAGAGTAGGCAAGCTGTACCGCTATGAACCTGTCCTGATAGACAGGTGCAATCCGCCACACGATATCGAAACTGGGAACATTGTGCGAGTGGTAAATCTGCATGGATGTCCGCGAGCTAACACAATGGGACACTGTCACGTAGAGCACTTGGGAGGAGAGTTTGCTGGCCTAGTTTGCTGCAATTCTCTGCAAGATCTTACGCCATGGGAAGCAAAGCAAGTGCGTCATGCGCGTACGCCAGCGAAGCATAGGATTCCGTCGACAAGGTTCACAATTGAGTACGATGAGCGCTCACCTCGAGAGGTGACGCTGTGAAGCTACTCACAGTTGAGAACGCCAAAACCGTTAAAGGCGAGAAACTGGGATATCTAACAGGGATCCTGTATCTTGCGCCGGCAAACGAATCAGGAGTCTTGAACGTTTGCCCTATGTCGACTGCGGGATGTCGCAGGGATTGCCTCTACACTGCAGGACGGGCCGATATCTTCCCTGCCATCATTGCAGCTAGGATACGTAAGACGCAATGGCTAGCACGGGATAGGGAAGGATTCCTCGAGCAACTACGGCGAGATATCCGTTCACTAGTTGCTCGAGCAAAACGTGCTCACCTTATTCCAGCTGTGAGAGTGAACGGAACTAGCGACCTACCACAACTAGCGCGTAAGATGGCGGCCGAATTTCCAGATGTGCAGTTCTACGATTACACGAAGATTCCTAGGCCGTGGGCAAGGCAAACGGCAAACTATCACCTTACCTTTAGCTTGAGTGAATCCAATTTCCAAGATGCGCTCGAGACCCTGCAGCATGGAATGAACGTTGCAGTAGTGTTTAACGTGAGACGGGGGCATGAGCTACCTGAGGTCTGGCGGGGAGTTCACGTTATCGACGGTGATGCACATGACTTGCGATTCTTGGATGCTCACCGTTTTGGGCTGATAGTGGGACTGAGGGCTAAGGGTAGAGCACGGAAGGATTCCAGTAGCGGATTCGTTCAAATTGCAGAGGTGCGACTATGAAACAACGAATTGCGGTGCAGGTTTTGAACGGCGCAACGGGAGAGATTAGGGAAGTAGTGGCGAACGTTGCGGCAACGGATGAGCAAGAGGCAGTTAACAAGCTATTCGCTCGAGCACGGAAGGATGACTATTACTATCGGTTTTTGGGTCACTCCAGTGTCATCAGGCCAACCGTCGACGGGGCAGTATCGCTCGAGCATGAGAGTCAAACGTACTGGGCACTTGAGGTGTAGGAGTCTAATTCAATTCGAGGTGCGACAATGCCGATTACAGAGAGTGAGCTAGGACAGTTTACTGGTAGCGAAAACTGGTATCAGCACGGGCTGATAAGGCGCATAACGTTCACAGATGGCGCGAAGTACCTAGCGGACAATGCAGGCGCGTACTGGCTGATAGACGCCATTGCGATATCTCAGATGCGGCCGCGAGTTAGGGCTGAAGAGTTCCAAGTGTGGACACTGACGGTCAAGGGGAGTAAGGCCAAGCTAACGTGCGAGGACGGTAACGGGAATCAAGTGTATCTGCAGAGGATAGGGTTTACGGATTTCCCGTTGCCTGAAGTGAAACTGTGGTTCTCCAACAACGTGATTATGTTGCCAAGTGAGTACTAAAATTTCAACTCGAGGTGCGTTATGTCATGGAAACCTGAAGTAATCGCGGATTCAACGGGAAAGTGGTGCGGTAACGGACTAAGGTTCGCCACGAAACAAGAAGCTTTGGACAATGTACAGGACTTGGCCAATCGATGGTTCCTAGTAGAGGACACTCGAGTCGTAGAGTCGGATGACCCTGTCAATTATGCTTGGATCGACGGCAAACTGATAGCACTCGAGGTGCCTTGTGAATAAGCGAATCCAACTTTTGAACAGACTGGCCAATATCAGGGATTTTCTCCGCGATGCGAACGCGGGAGTCATCCCACAAAGGTTAGTTGAGGACTTCAACCGACTAGCGAAAAACTTGGGCGCGGATGAGGACTGGTGTGTATCGCGCCTTGAGAGCTTGTCTCACGGGCAGTAGTTCGCACCTCCTGCTCGAGGGACCGTGGGGCGCGCATACGTTAAACGCGCAAAGTTTGAAGGGAGACCAACACAATGAAAGCAATCAAATTAGCAGTGGTGACCATGGTGGTGACCATGGTAGGTAGCCTAGGCGCCAGTGATAGGCCTAGGTCCATAATCCATGTCAGTCATCTGACCACAACGGAGATAGGCGTTACCTGTGTGAACGGTGCTGATCCGACAGGCAGCAAGATTGACGATGTTCTCATCATCAGCTGTAGAAAGGATAACTAAAATGTGTAAGGCGTTCAGCAGTATCATAGAGCCTAATGCGAAGGTAACGTGGAAGCTGGGTGTGGATTCGCACACGGATCTGTTGGAGATGGCTTTCCTTAAGGATGAGACGAGCGATCCGGTGCAGATGGCGTTTGCCAGAGTTGAGATCACGCCGGATAACGGAAGTTACCTGGAACCGGACAAGTGGACATTGAAAGTTGATCAGGCGATCACGCCGGCTTGGTTTGCGGAGAAGCATCGAGAAGCGGCACTAGGGGCGCATGAAAAGTGGCTGGCGGCTCTCGATAAGGTGCTGGTTAGGAAGCCGATTGTATATCCATTCAGGATTAAGCCTCCAGTTAGGATTACCAAGCAGCATATAGAGTTGCTGCGTAAGTGGGACTCGGTCAGGGGCTCGGTCAGGGACTCGGTCTGGGACTCGGTCTGGGACTCGGTCAGGGGCTCGGTCAGGGACTCGGTCTGGGACTCGGTCTGGGA
>Ga0210405_10000584_pt1 | contig 47507 bp, 40 predicted proteins | sample IncBWH11MmetaG_FD_155492 | JGI IMG/M metagenome (GOLD analysis project Ga0210405, IMG submission 155492) | Forest soil microbial communities from Barre Woods Harvard Forest LTER site, Petersham, Massachusetts, United States - Inc-BW-H-11-M | ecosystem: Environmental > Terrestrial > Soil >... | reverse complement strand
GCCGCTGGATTCGGTACGGCACTACGAGGACTACGTCGAGCGCCTGCATCAGATCCCGCGGGCCTTGCAGCAGACCACCGAGGTGCTGCGAGCCGGCGAGAGAGACGGCCTGATGCCGCCCAAGATCGTCGTCGACCAGTTGCCGGGGCAGTGCGAGGGGATCGTCTCCTCGGATCCCTTCCTGTTGCCGCTCAAGAAGCTCCCGGCGAGCTTCGCGGAGGCGGACAAGCAGCGGCTCAGCGCGGCGGTCACCAAGGTGGCCACGGAGGAGGTGCTTCCCGCCTACCAAGCGTTCGCGGCGTTCCTGCGCGACGAGTACGCGCCGAAAGGTCGGGCCGCGATCTCGGTCGAGAGCCTGCCCGACGGTAAGCGACGCTACCGCGAGGCGGTGAAAACGATGACCACGGTGGACATCACGCCGGAAGCCGTCCACGAGCTGGGCCTGAAGGAGGTGGCGCGGATCACGGCCGAGATGACCAGGCTGGCGCAAGCGCAGGGCTACAAGGACCTGGCCGCCTTCCGTGCCGCCGTCAAGGGCGATCCCAAGTGGACGCCGAAGAGCGAAGACCAGATCGTTGCCGACTTCAAAAAATACATCGACCAGATGCAGCCAAGGCTGCCGGAGCTCTTCGGGCAGCTGCCGAAAGCGCCGGTGACCGTCGAGGCCATCCCCGATTTCGACAAGGCCGCATCGACGCACTATGTCCGCGGCACTCCGGACGGCAAGCGGGCTGGACGCGTGGTGGTCGCCGTCGCCGATCCGACCCACCGCACGCTGGTGAACGACGAGGCGGTCGCCTATCACGAAGGCGTGCCCGGGCACCATCTGCAGATCAGCTTGGCGCAGCAGTTGCGGAGCATCCCGAGATTCCGCCTGCTGAGTCGCGGCCTGTCCGCTTACACCGAAGGTTGGGCGTTGTATGCGGAAGAGCTGGGCAAGGAGATTGGTCTGTACCGGGACCCGGTGTCTGACTACGGCCGGCTCAACTCGGAGCTGTTCCGCGCGGTGCGGCTGGTGGTCGACACCGGCATTCACGACCAGGGTTGGACACGTGACCAGGTTATCGCCTACATGCGGGAGAACGACGTCAACGACGTCCTCGCCCAGACGGAAACCGACCGCTATATCGCATGGCCGGGGCAGGCCCTGGCCTACAAGATGGGGCAGTTGAAGATCCGCGAGCTGCGTGAACGGGCGAAGGCACGGCTCGGGGCGCGTTTCGACCTCAAGGCGTTCCATGACGAGATCCTGGACGGCGGAGCGCTGCCGCTCGACCTCCTCGACGAGCGCGTGGATGGCTGGATAAAGACCCGGTCGCAGGCGACCACCACACGCTGAGGACCTCCGCCTCGTCGTCGCGCTCGCGGGAGCGGACCCCGCCCCCTCGTGGCAGCTGCGCTCGGCATCGAGGTTCGGGTCTGGTATGTGGGCCTGAGCACCCCGGAGTTGCACATCGCGCGAGTGCGAGCGAGGGTCGCCAGGGGAGGGCACGACATCCCCGAGGCCGACATCCGCCGGCGATGGGATACGAGCCGGCTGAACGTGATCCGTCTCCTGCCCACGCTGACGGAATTGCGCACCTACGACAACAGCGGCAACGCCGATCCCCAAGCCGGCGCCGCCCCGGTCCCGGTGCTGGTCCTCCACCTCAGACGGGGGAGGATCGTGGCTCCGCGCGATCTGAGCGCCACCCCCGCCTGGGCCAAGCCACTCGTCGCCGCAGCGATGCAGATCGATGCTGGAACGCGCCGGCGGCCCGCGTAGTCCCGGCGGCTTGGACCGGCTGTCATCCAAACTCCCCCGGCAGCACGGATCGGCGTCGAGGACGCGGAGGCCCGGGGCTGCGGCCTCCGCGGCGCGGGCCTCAGGGGCAGGTCTTATAGCAGGTGGGGTAGCCGATGTGGGTCGGGCAGGGCTTGCAGATGGTGGGGACCGGGCATGTCGTGCTGATGCCACCCTTAGCCTGCCGCAGCTCTCCGCCGGCGGTGCCGAGCCCGCGCAGCGTCTCACGATGCAGCGTGATCTTCTTCCTCACTGGATCTCCTTTCACCAAGGGCTCCGCCGCCCGCGGCGTTCGCGACGCTCGCCCCGCCCCCCGACCGGCTCGAAGCCCACGAAAAGCAAGGTGCGCCGCCGGCGCTGAAAGGTGGCACGCGGAGGCCCGGGCCTGCGGCCTCCGCGGCGGCGGTCACTTGCAGGTGGGATAGCCGAAGTGCGTGTAGCAGGACTTGCAGATCGAAGGGATCTGGCAGGTCGCGCTCTGCACACCGATGGCCTGCCGCAGCTCTTGGCTCGTGTAGTCGAGCGCGCACAGCGTCTCGCGATGCAGCGTCATCTTTTTCACTGGCTCTCCTTTCGAGAAGGGGCGCCGTCGTGCCGCGAGCGTTCACGATGCTCGCCCCTCCGCGGACGACCGGGCACCCACGAGATACAGTGCCTGCACAGGCGTCGAAAGCGCCCGACCCGGTCCCGGCCGGCTGCGGGACGCAGGGCGGCTGCTATGATGGCGCAGGGCATGCAAGGGCATGCAGAAGTCATCGCCATGACCACCGCCTCTCTGCTCTCCTGGCTGGTTTCCGGCGCCCTCGCCACCGGCGCCGCCGCCCTCCTGTTGCTGCTGCTCGCGGCCGTGGCGTCGCTCGTGCTCTTCGTGCTGCTGGTCCTGGGCACGATGGCGGCCTACGTGACGCTGATCGTCGTGGTGGTCGTGGCGATCGCCAACGACGCCTCCCGGCGACCGCCCGCAGCTCCCGCCGCCCCTTCCTAGAAAGATTTCACGGCGCCTGCAGGTCGCCATCCACCGCGCCGGCGGACGGCGGGCAGCAGCCTTCGCCCGCCGGCGCGATCGGCCGGCCGTGCGGGCAGAGCGCCGGGTGACCCAGGAAGGCGCAGACCTGGTCCTCGATGCCGGCGGCGACCGGCGCGGCACGACCGCACTGGCCTGGCACGGCCCCCGGGGCAAGGGTCTTGGCCAGCAGCGCTTCGGCGAGACGGACGCGCCGCACGGCGGCGGCAGCCTGGGCGCGGCCGCGGTCGGTGAAGGCGATGCGGCCTTCGGCGAAAGCCAGGAGACCCTGGGACAGGAGGTCGGCGATGCCGCGGCCGGTGACCGGGACGGGGCGCCCATCCTCCTCGAGGGCGCGCCAGAGCTCCACCAGGACGGCCTGCAGCTCGGCGCTGCCGGGATCCTCGAGCTGCGCGAGGCGGCCGTGCTCGAGGCGGATCTCGCGGCCGGCGCGGCCGGCGATGGTGGGGTCGTGAGTCACCAGCACCAGCGTATGGCCACGGCGGTTGAGGTCGGCGAGGAGGGTCATCACCACCGCCTCGTTGACGGCGTCGAGGTTGCCGGTCGGCTCGTCGGCGAGGATCAGGGGCGGCTGGTTGATCAGCGCCCGGGCGATGCAGACGCGCTGCTGCTCGCCGCCGGAGAGCTGGCTCGGCAGGTGGTCGAGGCGCTCGCCGAGGCCCACCTGGCGCAGCGCCTCCTCGGCCTCGCCGCGGTCGGTGGTGCTGTGGAGGTACTGCGCCAGCATCACGTTCTCGAAAGCGTTGAGGTAGGGAATCAGGTGGAACTGCTGGAACACCAGCCCGACCGTCCGCTGGCGGTAGCGTGCCAGCTCGCGATTGCCCAGGCCCGCCAGGTCCAGGCCGCCGACCCGCACTCTGCCTGCCGACGGGCGGTCGAGGCCGGCGAGGAGGTTGAGGAGGGTGGTCTTGCCCGAACCCGAGGGACCGGTGACCGCCACCCACTCGCCCTCGGCGATGTCGAGCGAAAGGTCGTCGAGCGCCCGCAGCGACCCGAAGCGACGGCTCAAACTCTCGATCTCGACCAGCGGCACCGCGCTCTCCCTCACTCGCCGCGCAGCACGACGGCCGCGTTCAGGCGCTCGATCCGGCGCAGCGCCACGGCCAGCGAGGTGCCCACCACCAGCGCCGCCACCGCCGCCGCTCCGGCCAGCCCACTCCAGGTCAGCACCGGTCCGCCGGCGCCTCCCAGCAGGTGCCGCTCGAGGCCGCCGGCGGCGGCCTCGCCCAACAGCTCGCCAGCCAGCGCCGCGATCAGCGCCGCGGCGAGCAGCTCGACGGCGAGCATGGCCCCGATCCGGCGGCCGGAATAGCCCAGCGCCAGCATCAAGCCGACCTCCACCCGCCGCTCCCCCACCAGCGCCGCGGTGGCGGCGCCCACCGCCAGCAACGCCAGCAGGAACGAGACACCGCTGACCGCCACCAGCACCAGCGTCAGCCGGTGCATCAGCCGGGCGTCGGAGGCGCTGGTCTTGAGCAACGGCGTCGCCTCCACGCCTTCCACCCGTTCCTCGATCGCCCTGGCCACGGCCGCCAGCCGCGCCGGCTCGGCCCGCACCTCGAGGCGCTGCGCCGCGCCCTCGCCGCCACCGCCAGCCCTTGCCGCGCCGGCGGGTTCGCCGCCGGTCCATGCGTCCGCCGATCCGCTCGCCAGGGCGCTCACCGCCAGCACTCCCGGAATCGCCCGGACCCGTGCCAGGGCACTGGCGGGGATGCTGTCCGGTCCCCCGACCTGCGGGCGAACCACCAGGTTGGGGCCGAAAGCCGCGAGGCCGGCGCCCAGGCGCTCTTCGACCCGCGCCGAGAAGGCGGCGAGCGTCGCCACCGTCGCCGCCGCCACCAGCACCGCCGCCAGGATCAGCGCCAGCTGGCGCGGGCGGCGGCGCAGGCTGGCCAGCACCAGGCGCCCGATCACGCCGCGGCTCGCTTGAGCAGCGCCGCCGGGTAGCGGCCGAGCGCCCGCGACACCGGCGCCGCGCTGGCGAGCGCCGCCACCAGCAAGCCGAGCAGTACCGCGAAGGGCAGCAGCACCGGCTTCCACGGCACCTGCACCCCCAGCGCCCCGGCGCCCAGCAGCCGGCCGGCGGCAAGGCCGAGGCCGCCGCCGAGCAGGCCGCCGACGCCGCCGAGCAGCGCCGCCTCGATCAGGAAGAACAGCACCACCCGCCGCCGCGCCGCGCCGATGGCCACCATCAACCCGGCCTCGAGCCGGCGCTCGAGCACGGTGGCGGTCATCGCCGCGGTGACGCCGACGGCGGCGCCGACCAGCGCCACGGCCGCCAGCGCCAGCAGCACGCCGCGCAGCTTGCCAAGCACGTCGGCGGTGGCGGCGGTGACGCCGTGGACCACCCGCGCCTCCGCCTCCGGCAGCGCCTGACGCAGCTGGAAGGCAACCGAGGACGGGTAGGCGGTGCAGTACCAGGTCTCGTACTCCTTTGCCGTCATGCGGCGAGGATCGCGGCGATTCCGCTGATTACCGTTCTCCGGATTGGTCTGGGCGAAGATCTCGGCGCGCAGGAACCGCCCCGGCTGACCCGCCAGGCGCTCGACCACCGGCAGGGGCACGAACGCCTGGTCGTCCTCCTCGCCGCCGCTGGTCACGACGCCCACCACCGCCAGCTCGGCCTCCCGGCTCCCGAGCTCCGCCCGCAGGCGGCCGCCGATTCCCAGCCCGAGCCGCGCCGCCAGCCGCCGGCCGAGCACCGCCTGGTCGCCGCCACGGTCGCCGTCGCCGCCCCCCGTCACCGGCGGCGCGGCGCCGCCGGCCGGACGAAGCGTCTCGTCGCGTGGCCAGCGCCCGGCCACCCGCAGCGTCGGCCTGGTGGCCGGCAGCCCCGTTCGCCAGCCCGGTTCCAGCGCCTGGTGGAACCAGGTGCCCACCACCTCCGCGACCACCTCGGGCGCCGCGGCCGTAGGCGCCGGCGCCGGCGGGACCTCTGCCGCCAGCCGCAGGCGCAAGGGGTAGAGCGGCGCCAGGGCGACGATGTTGTTGCGCCAGAAGATCCTGCGCACCAGCGGCAGGCGCGCGACGGCGAGCGTCTGGTGCCCGGGACCGGGCACCAGCTCGAGGTTGGCGCCATAGGAGGCGAGATCGGCCGCCAGCCGGTCTCCGGAGGCCAGCATCACCTCGGTCAGCGCGGTCGCGCCGAGCGTCCCCAGCGCCACGGCGGTCACCGCCAGCAGCTTGCGCCGGGTGCCGTGGCGGAGCGATTCGAGCAGCAGGCGGGCGAACATGGCAAATGGCTGGCCGCGGCGGGCGGCGCTCACATCGCGTGGTGCGGCGCCGCCGCGCCGCCGAACAGCGGCACGCCCGCCGCCAGGTCGGACGCCCGCAGCACCAGCTCGCCGCCCTCGCGGCGCGAGGGCAGCGGGATCGGGTTGCAGCCACCGCGCTGGCCGATGCTGGGCGGATAGATCGTCGAGCCGCAGTGCAGGCAGGCGATGTTGCTCCCCTCCTGGTAATACCCCTTGGCGCCGCAGATCTCGCAGGCGTCGAAGGCGGTAACGATCACCGCACCGGGCCGGCGCGGATCGTCGAGCGGCACGGCGATGAAGCGCACCACCGGTCCGGAGTTGCCGGCGCCCCGGCCGCTCGCGGCACCGCCGGGGAGCGTCACCGCGAAACGCCGCAGCACCGTGCCCTGGAAGTCCGCGACCCGCACCCGCACCGCGCCGTCGGCGCCCACCGCCACCGGCGTCGCCGGCGACAGGGCCGCCGGCGGCCGCGAATAGACGAAGCCGAGGCCGAGCGCCGCCAGCATGGCGACGCCCAGGCCCCCTCCCCAGATGCGCGCCCGGACCTGCCGCTGCGCGGCGGCACGCTCCAGGCGCGCCGACGCGCCGGCGATGGGCGGCGCGGCCGCAGCGGCGGCCGGCGACGGCTGTCCCGCCGGGAGGCCGCCAGGCGCCACGGGACGGCTGGCCCGCCCGGGCACCAGCAGCATCAGCAGCGGCAGCGCCAGCACCGCCACGATGAAGAAGAACTCGTTCTTGACCAGCGGTCCGATGGTGGCCATGGAGGCCTGGTTGGCGGGCAGCCAGCCCGCCTCGGCGAGCTCGTGATAGCCGTTGACCAGCAGCTGCGCCACGAAGATCAGCAGGGCGATGCCGGTGATCTTGAAGAAGCGGGCGAGATCGACGCGCAGGCTGCCGCGCACGAAGAGCACGCCGAAGGCGAAGGCGGCGGCCAGGCCGACCAGCACTCCCAGCAGCGTCTCCAGGCCGCCGCTGGTGAGCGACAGCGCCGACAGGAAGAGCACCGTTTCCATGCCCTCGCGGAACACCATCAGGAAGGTGAACAGGAAGATGCCGGCGGCGACCGCACCGGCCCGCTCGCGCGTCAGGATGCGGGCGAGAGTCCCCTTCATCTGGCCGGAGAGCGCCTTGCCGTGCTGCCACATCCACACCAGGACCGAGCCCACGACCACCGCCGCGGCGAGGTAGAGCAGGCCCTCGAGCACGTTCTCGTCGACCGTCAGCCGGCGCAGCAGGAAGCCGCCGAGCAGGCTGGCGGCGATCGCCGCGACGATGCCGGCCCAGACCGCGCCCAGGTGGCGGCCGCCGGCCTCCCGCCGCAGGAAGGCGGCGATGATGCCCACCACCAGGGCGACCTCGACGCCTTCGCGCAGGGTGACGATGAGCGCTTCAAGCATGGCTGGGCTCGCCGGCGGCGCCGCGGGCGGCTTCGGCGCAGTTGCGGCACAGGCCGTTGATCTGCAGGCTGTAGGCGCTGGGCACGAAGCCGTGGGCGCGACAGATCTCCGATTGCAGCGCGGCGATGCCGGGGCTCAGGAACTCCACCACCCGGCCGCAGACGGTGCACACCAGGTGGTCGTGCCGCTGGCCGCCATGGACGTGCTCGTAGAGGAAGCGACGGCGCCCGAGGCGCTGCTTGCGGGCGAGCCCGCTCGCCACCAGCAGGTCGAGGTTGCGGTACACCGTGGCCCGCGAGATCTTCAGCCCGCGCCCGCGGGCGGCGGCCAGCAGCTGCTCCGCATCGATGTGGCCGTGCTGGCGGAAGACCTCGTCGAGCAGCGCCAGGCGCTCGGCGGTGACCCGCTGGCGCCGCTCCCGCAGGAAGCTCAGGAAGCGTGCTTTCTCTTGCGGGTCCGCCATCTGGAGTCTCGTGGGTGACGCGGTGCGATCGGGCCGAGATCTATTGAGATCGCATCTCAACAGATGACCCGATTCTGGACCGCGACGGTGCTGTTTGTCAACGGCGCCTCGCGGGCGGTCCGCCCGCAATCCGGCGCCGGTCCGCCCGCAATCCGGCGCCGGTCCGCCCGCAATCCGGCGCCGGTCCGCCCGTAATCCGGCGGCGGCGCGCCGCAATCCGCCGGCGGCGCCGATCAGCAGCGAACGGGCGGGGTCAGGGCGGCGGGAGTCAACCGCGCCGGTCGAAGGGCACGAACTCGCGTTGCGGCGCGCCGGTATAGATCTGGCGCGGGCGGTTGATGCGGGTCTTGGGGTCGTCCCGCATCTCTTTCCAGTGCGCCAGCCAACCGGGCAGGCGGCCGAGGGCGAACATGACGGTGAACATGTTGGTCGGGATGCCCATCGCGCGGTAGATGATGCCGCTGTAGAAATCGACGTTGGGGTAGAGCTTGCGCTGGACGAAGAACTCGTCGTGCAGCGCCACCTCTTCGAGCGACTTGGCGATCTCGAGCAGCGGATCGCGCACGCCCATCTCGGCCAGCACGTCGTCGCAGGTCTGCTTGAGGATGCGCGCCCGCGGATCGAAGTTCTTGTAGACGCGATGGCCGAAGCCCATGAGCCGGAAGCCCGAGCCCTTGTCCTTGGCCAGGTCCACGTATTTCCGATAGTTGCCGCCGTCGCGCTGGATGTGCTCGAGCATCTCGATCACTTGCTGGTTGGCACCGCCGTGCAGCGGCCCCCACAGCGCGCAGATCCCCGCCGACATCGAGGCCCAGAGGTTGGCCTGGCTGCTGCCCACCATCCGCACCGTCGAGGTGCTGCAGTTCTGCTCGTGGTCGGCGTGCAGGATGAGCAGCAGGTTGAGCGCCCGCTCGAGCACCGGGTTGACGGTGTAGGGCTCGGCCGGCACCGCGAACATCATGTGCAGGAAGTTGGCGCAGTACGACAGATCGTTGCGCGGATACATGAACGGCTGGCCGATGCTCTTCTTGTGCGAGAAGGCGGCGATCGTCTTGGCCTTCGCCAGCAGCCGGATGATGTTGAGATCGGTGTCCTCGTTCCGCTCGGGGTAATAGGCGGAAAGGCTGGCGACCATCGCCGACAGGATGGCCATCGGATGCGCCCCCGCCGGGAAGCCCTCGAAGAACTTCTTCATGTCCTCGTGCAGCAGGCTGTGATAGGTCAGGCGCTGGCGGAACTCCTTGACCTCGTCGCGGCTCGGCAGGTGGCCGTAGATCAACAGGAAGCAGACGTCGACGAACGTCGTATGGCCGGCGATCTCCTCGATCGGATAGCCGCGGTAGCGCAGGATCCCGGCCTCGCCGTCGATGAACGTGATGTCGCTCTCGCAGGCGCCGGTGTTGCCATAACCGGGATCGAGCGTGATGTAGCCGGTCTGCGCCCGCAGCTGCGAGATATCGATCGCTTTTTCGCCCTCGCTGCCGACGATCACCGTCAGCTCGTGCTCCTTGCCTTCGAGGATCAGCTTCGCCGGGGGCGGCGCCGCCGGCTGAGCGCCCGCCTCCTCCACCACCTCACGCGTCTGCTGCGCCATCCACATTCTCCTCGCACGCTGCCGGGGCCGCCTCGCGCGACGCCGTCCGTCGACATCGATTCTAGACCCTGGCCGCGCGGACGCGCAAGGAACGAGGCCCGGGCGCGACGGCGGCCGGGACGGCGGTCGGCGGCGGACGCCTCAAGGCTCGTAGGCCGCGCAGGAGCTGTCGTTCTCCCAGACCTCGACCCGCGCCACGACGATGCCGGCAATGTCGCCGGCAGCGCCGGCGGCGCCGGACGCCAACCGCGCCACGACCTGCTCGTGGACATGCTGCGCCAGCAGCTCGGCGGTGGTGTTGCGCTGGTCGAAGGGCGGGACCTCGTTGAGCACCCGGTGATCGAAGGGACCGAGCACCTCCTGCATGACCGCCTTGAGGTCGGAGAAATCGAGCACCATGCCGAGCCCGTCCAGCCGCGGCGCCCGCAAGTGCACCCGCACCCGGTAGTTATGGCCATGCAGGTGCTCGCAACCACGGGTGTGTCCCCGGATCGCGTGCGCCGCGGCGAACGAGAAGTCCTTCCAGATCGTGAACATGAGCTCGCCAGGCCGCCGCTGCCCTCGCGGCCCGCGCCTCGATTCTATCCCGCCACCGGCCCATCCAGGATTTTGAACCGAAGGGAATCGAGCGGGAACCTACCCTGTTGAAGAAACCAGGACGGGTTCGCTGGGAGTTGAGCCCGTCCCCGGAGGCAACTCCGACAATCTCCAGCTCCCTCTCCTCCCCCCGCATCGTTTCCCTCCACGGTGCGGGGCTTTTTACTGCCCGCGCATCCCGGGCCGGACGATGGGCGATAATGGCCGGGGCCCTCCGCCCTCACTATGAACGCCCGCGTCGAGCTGCCGCTGTGGTTGGCCCTGGTGCTGCTCCTGCTCGCCGCCTGGGCGACGCTCGATCGGCTGCTGGTCCCGAGCGTGCGCTGGTACCTCCGGCGCCGGGTCAACCGGGTCATCGACGAGCTCAACTCCCGTCTGAAAATCGGCATCCAGCCGTTCCAGCGCACCCGGCGGCAGGTGCTGATCGATCGCCTGCTCTACGACCCGGTGGTGGTGCAGGCGACCGCCGCCAGCGCCCGCGAGCGCCAGATGCCGCGGGAGGTGGTGCTCGCCGAGGTCGAGCGCTACGCCCGCGAGATCGTGCCCGCCTTCAACGCCTATTTCTACTTCCGGCTGGGCACCTGGATCTCGCGGCGGGTCGCCCGCCTGCTCTACCGCGTGCGCCTGGCCGCCAGCGACGAGGCCGCCCTGGCGGCGGTGCCGCCCGAGTCGACCGTGGTCTTCCTGATGAACCACCGCAGCAACATGGACTACGTGCTGGTGGCCTACCTGGCCGCCGACCGCACCGCGCTCTCCTACGCGGTCGGCGAGTGGGCGCGCATCTGGCCGCTGCAAACCCTGATCCGCGCCACCGGCGCCTACTTCGTGCGGCGCAACTCCCGCGACCCGCTCTACCGCCGGGTGCTCGAGCGCTACATCCAGATGGCCACCGCCGCGGGGGTGACCCAGGCGGTCTATCCCGAGGGCGGCCTGACCCGCGACGGCCGCCTGCGGCCGGCCAAGCTGGGCCTGCTCGGCTACATGCTGCGCAACTACGATCCGGCGGGCGAGCGCGACCTGATCTTCATCCCGGTCGGCATCAACTACGACCGCACCCTCGAGGACCGCACCCTGCTGCTCGACCTCGGGCCGGCGACGGCGCCCCGCCCCGGCCTGGGGCGCGCCCTGGCCACCACCCTGGGCTTCGCGCTGCGTCAGCTGGCCCTGGCGGCGCGCAGCCGCTGGCACCGCTTCGGCTACGCCTGCGTCACCTTCGGCGCGCCGATCTCGATGCATCGCTACCTGCGCGAGCGCCGGCTCGATTTCCGCGCCCTGCCGCCGGCCGAGCACTCCGCACGGCTGGCGGCGCTCGGCGCCGAGCTGATGGCGGCGGTCGGCGCCGTGGTGCCGGTGGTGCCGGTGCCGCTGGTCGCGGCGGTGTTCGTCGAGCGCGCCGAGCGCGGCCTGGGACCGCTGTCGCCGCTCGAGCTGAAAGCCGCGGCCTGGCGGCGGATGGCGGAGCTCGAGGCCGCCGGCGCCCAGGTGTACGTGCCGCGCCGCGACCAGGACTACGCCATCGAGGCGGGTCTGCGCATGCTCACCCTGCGCCACCTGGTCGAGGAGCGGCAGGGGCTCTACGCTGCCCGCGCGGCCGAGCTGCCGCTGCTGCGCTACTACGCCAATTCGATCGCGCACCTCGCGCCGGCCGCCGACGACGCCAACGACGCCAACGACGCCAACGACGCGGACACCGCCGGACCGCAACTCGCCGCCGGGCCGCAACTCGCCGCCGGCTCCGCCGTATCCACGGGGTGAGATGAGCAAACGCCGCTCGCGCCGGGAGCGCCGATCCGGCTCCGTGATCCATTCGCGGCAGGAGCGCCGTGCCGTCTGGGGGAGCTGGGCGCAGCGGACCGGCCGGTTCCTGCGCGAGTACACCGCCGGCCTCAACCGGCGGGAGATCAAGCGCCTGTTCGGCGACGCCCCCGACGCCTACTCGGTGCTGACGCGCGATCACGCCAAGCTGCCCGAGCCGAAGGGCCGGTTCAGGCGCCTGCTGTTCCGCGCCCGGCTCGCCTTCCTCGGCCTGTCCTACAAGCTGACGCCGGCGCGGCGGGCGGTGTTCGCGCTCTCCCTGGTCTGCCTGATGCTGGCGCTGATGTCCGGGAGCCACAGCTACGACACGGTGGCGCACGGTCATGCCGTTCGGATCAGCGTCGATTTCTCGCCCTTCTGGTTCCTGCTCTGCTCCGGTGGGCTGCTCTTCCTGCTCGCCCTCGAGCTGGTGGACCGAGTGCGGGTGCGCGACGAGTTGCAGGTGGCGCGCGAGCTGCAAGCGGAGCTGCTGCCGCATGGCGCGATCGAGCTGCCGGGATATGGCGTCGCCCACTCCTACCGCACCGCCAACGAGGTCAGCGGCGACTACTACGAGGTGATGACGCTGCCGGACGGCCGGGTGGCGCTGATGGTCGGCGACGCCACCGGCCACGGCATGGCCTCCGGCCTGGTGATGGCGATCGCCAACGCCACGCTGAAGACCGCCCTCGATCTCGATCCCGACCCGCGGCGGGTGAGCGCGCTGCTCAACCGCACCCTTTGCCGCACCGGCACCCGGCGCACCTTCATGACCGTGTTCTACGCGCTGCTGTCGCCGGCCACCGGCGAGCTGATGTCGGTGTGTGCCGGCCATCCCTTCCCTTTGCTGCGCCGCGCCGGCGGCGGTCTCGAAGAGCTGGGGCGGGGCGGCCTGCCGCTCGGGGTGCGCGACGACCTGGCGCCGGAGCCGCAGACCACGACGCTCGGCCCCGGCGACCTGCTGGTGCTCTACACCGACGGCCTCGCCGAAGCGGTGAACGCGCGTGACGACGCCTTCGGCTACGACCGCATCGCCGAGCTCGCCCGGCCCGGCGGCACGCCGCAGGCGGTGCACGACCGCATCCTGGCCGCCTTCGACGCGCACGTCGGCGACCAGCCGCTGCGCGACGACCTGACGCTGCTGGTGATCGCCCGCGGCGGCGAGGCTGCCGGCGGCGGCGAGACCGCCGCCGGCGGCACCCAATCGGGCCAGCCGGTCAGCGCCGCCGCCAAGGTGGCGGCGATGGCGGCGGCCATCTCCGGCCGCGCCGGGAAGGGCCGGCGGTGACCGCGGCGGCGGCGGCGCGACCCGGGAGCCGGGCGGGGACGCTCGATCGGGGTCCCGGGTGTGGGTCGGCGACAGGCGCGGCCAGGGACCGTGGGGACCGTGAAACGGGCCGAGCCGGGACCGGGAGCTGGATGCCGAGCCGATCATGATGCGCTGGGCGCGCCTGGCGCTGCTGCCGCTGACCGACACCTGGCGCGGCCTCGACCGCTGCCTCGAACGGGGGGCGCTGGCGCTGGCCTGGGTCGGCGCCGGCCTGCTCGCCGGCTGGTGGCTCTATGTCCCCGCCCACGAGCTGCTGCACGCGGCGGCCTGCGCGGCAGCCGGCGGCGAGGTGCGGCGATTGGAGATCGCGCCGCTCTATGGCGGCGCGGTCCTCGCCCGGCTGCTGCCCTTCGTCGCCGCCGGCGGCGACTATGCCGGCCGGCTCTCCGGGTTCGACACCCGCGGCAGCGATCTCGTCTATCTCGCCACCGATCTCGGCCCCTTCGTGCTGACGCTGGTGCCCGGGGTCTGGTGGCTGCGCCGGGCCGCCCGCGGCCGGCGCGCCTTCGCCTTCGGCGCCTCCCTGCCGGTGGCCCTTGCTCCCCTGCTGTCGCTGACCGGCGACGCCTACGAGATCGGCTCGATCCTGATCACCCGGCTACCGGCGTGGGCGGCACCGGCGTCGCGGCAGCTGCTGCGCGGCGACGACCTGTGGCGCCGGCTGGCCGCGATCGCCGCCGCCGGCGTGCCGCCGCGCTGGCCGCTGTGGCTGGGAGCGCTGCTCGCCGCCGGCGCCGGCCTGGCCTGGGCGCTGCTGACTTACGGCGCCGGCGCGGCGCTGGCTGCCCTGGCGGGCGAGCCGGCGGTCACGAGGTGAGCTTCTCCCAATCCGCGTCCGGAGCGTCGAGGGCGATCGAGAGGCCGCCGTCGGAGCCCACGAAGACGGGGTCCTTCACCACTTTCACCTTGCCGCCGCCCACCGCCGCCAGCTCCTGCTCGAGGCGCGGGCCCAGACCGCGGATCAGGCCGGTGCCTCCCGAGACCACGATGTTGTTGCGCACCTTCTCCTGGTAGTCCGGCTGCACGCGCGACAGCAGGTCGAGCATCGACTCGACGATCGGCGGCAGCAACCCTTCGCAGGCCTGGCGCATCTCCTGGGTGATGTCGATCGTCGTCGGCTTACCGTTGACCGGCACGGTGACGATCACCGGCGTGCGGGTGGCGCCGACGAAGCTCGCCTCCTCCTTCCAGGTGCGCACCATGTGGATCGAGAAGCGCGCGTCCGGAAAGCGCTCCCGGGTGAGGCGCGACAGCTGCTCGTCGATCCAGTCGCCCGCCTGGGTCAGGGTCCGCTGGTCCTCCTCGGCCGGCAGGCGGCCGTTCATCACGCAGAAGTCGGTGGTGCCGGCGCCGAGGTCGATGATCAGCGTATGGAGCAGCGCCTCCAGGCCGTAGGCCACGGCGAACGGCTCGGAGACGATCATCAGGTTGTCCACCGCGTCCTGCATCGCCTTGCGCACGTTCTGCTTGTTGACGCGCAGCGCTTCCGCCGGCACCCCGACCACGGCTCGCACCTTCATGCCGTTACGGGTCTCGCGCGCGACGCCGACCAGCGACAGCAGGTGCCACAGCAGCTCGCGCACCGCCGCCTCGTCCTTCTCCGAGCCGTCCTTGATCAGGCCTTCTTCGAGCGGGCGGTGCAGATCGAGCATCGGGCGGTTGTCGAGCGCCTCCCGGCCGATCAGCACCGGTTTCTTCAGCACCTTGCGGGCCACCATGTCGAGCGGCCATCCGACGTAGCTCTCGACCACGTGGCGCTGGCCGTTGGAGGCCGAGATCGAGCTGCGGGAGGTCCCGAGGTCGATGCCCACGTGGAGGACAGGTTTGCTCTCGGTCATGCAGGTCGCTTCCTTTCTCTGCCGCTGTGCGCTGGAAAATCGTGTGCCCGCGTCACCCGGTCAGCCGCCGTCGCCGGCGGCGCCTCCGCCGGCGAGGCTGGCGTAGGCGCGCAAGCCGCCGGCGAGCGCTTCGGCGATGTGCTGGCGATAGGGCGGACTGGCCAGTAGCCGGGCTTCCTCGGCGTTGGAGAGGCAGGAGACCTCGGCCAGGATGGCCGGCATCCGGGTGGAGAGGAGCACGATGAACGGCGCCGACTTGACGCCGCGGTCCTCGATCTTCGGGTTCACCTTGGCGAGCGACCGGAACAGCGCGCCCTGCACCACCTCGGCGAGCCGCCGCGACTTGTCCTGGCGGACGCCGGCGTAGATGCCGTCCAGGAGCTGGCGCATGTCGGCCATCGAGTAGCCGGAGTCGCGGTTCTCTAGCGCCGCGAGATGGTTGAGATTGGGATCGTTGGTGGGCCCCAGGTAGTAGGTCTCGATGCCGCGCGACGAGCGGTCGCCGATCCAGTTGACGTGCACCGAGACGAAGATGTCGGCGCCCAGCCGGTTGGCGACGGCGGCGCGGTCGGCGAGCGAAACCGCGGTGTCGTCCTGGCGGGTCATGATGACCTCGAAACCGCGTTGCTCTTCGAGCAGCCGGCGCAGCCGCCGCGCGACGTCCAGGGTGACGTCTTTCTCGAGCAGACCGAGCGCGGTCCTGGTGCCCTGGCTGTCGCCGCCATGCCCGGCGTCGATGGCGATCTTGCGCACCGCGAGCGGCAGCACCGCGGGATCGATCACGGTCGCCGGCAGCACGGCAGGGAGGACCGCCGGGGCGGCGCTGGTGGCGGCGCCGGCACCGGCAGGTGGCGCCGGCGACGACAGTTGCGCCGGCAGGGCGGCCACGGCGAGCCGCGCCGGCGGCTGCCCGGAGGGTGCGGCGGGTGCGGCGGCCAGCGTCGAGAGCAGCCGGGGCGAACCGATCACCGCCGTCGACAGCACCAGCAGGGCGAGCGCGGACGTCAGGAGCAGCAGGCGCAGGTAAGGAAAGCGCCGCGGGGCCGGGCGGCGCGCCGCCCGTCCATGGATGAGCTCGACGTTCTGCTGCACGAGGTCTTGCAGCAGGCGACGCTTGATGCGCTCGACGTTGGCCTTCGACTGCGGCATCCGAAAAGCTCGCGGTTGCGGAGCCTCCCATCGCGAGAGGAGACACGCCGCCCACGGCCTCGGCCGCGGTCCAACCTCGCATGGAAAAAAGCTCCAGGGCTCGGAAGTGTACTACAGGTGAGGGCGCCGGGCGGCCGGGATGCACGCCGCCCACGCCGCCTGCCACACCCGGCGCGGCGATGCCTACTTGCCGCGGAGATGGATGCGGAGCTGGTGCGGACCGGGCTCGATGTCGGTCACCTGGACGTCCCGGCCGGCCAGATCCAGCACCACGTGCAGGTCCCGCGGCGGGTGATAGCCGGTGCGGATCTGCGCCAGCTCCGGGCTGTGCACCGTCAGGCGGGCCGAGGGGAAGGGACGGTCGATGCCGGTGATCCGGACCACCTCGCGCACCGGCAGGCCGCCGATCCGGACGCGAGTGTAGGACTGGCCCGGGAACTCGCCGTTGCCCCACAGCACCACCACGGTGCCGTCCCCCGTCGCCTGCCAGGTGATCCGCTCGATGGTCGTGACTCTCCCCGCGACGGCGCCGGCGGCGCCGGAACCGCGCTCGCCATCCGCCGTCGCCACCGGTTCCAGGATGGGGCGACCGGCGGGCGCACCGGCGGGCGCCTGCGGACCGCCGGGGCCGGCGGGGCCGGCGGCAGGTGGCGCGCCGCCGCCGTTGGCCGGCACTGTCGTGCCGGCCGTCGCCGTATGGGACCCGAGGGGCGCCTGCACTCCCGGCGCACCGGCAGTTTTCGTGGCGGCGCCGGCTGGCGGCGCGACCTGCGGCCAGTCCGCCGTGGTCGCCTCCGGCGCCGGAGCTGCGGCCGGACTCGGCTGGCTCGGCGGCGGCGCGGCCGTACCCGGTATTGCCGCCCCGGCGGCGGCGGACGGCGGCGCTTCGCCTGGAGCACCCACACCTTGCGGACCGGCGGCGGGAGCCGCGGCCACCCGGGTGGCGACGGCCGCCGGCGGCGAGTTGGCCGGATGACCTGCTCGGGCGGCGGCCTCGTCCTCGCGGTTCTCGATCCAGGTCAACGCGGTGTCGCGCAACAGGTAGGCCGCGAGCCCCAGGAGGGCGACGGCCACCACCACTCCCAGCAGGGGCAGGCGGGAGCGCCGCCGCCTTGCCGGCTGATCGAAGGAGGAAAAGGCCGGGGCCGGTGCCGGCGGCGCGGCCATGACGGCTGCCGGAACCGCGGCCGGCGGCGGGGCCGGCGCCAGCGCCGGGACGTCAGGTGCGAGCTCATCGAGCGGCGGCAGCGCCGCCGCCATCAGCGCCAGAGGATCGGTGGCAGGTCCCGCCGCGATCGGGCCGGCTCCGGGCCAACCGCCCGCCGCCGCTGCCTCACCCTGGCCAGGGTCGCCACCCTTCGCCGCTCGGTCCTCGTCGATCTCCGGAGCAGCGGCCGGAGCAGCGTCGGCGCCAGGCTCGGACCCTGCGGCCGGAGCCGTGACCGCCTCGGCGGCCGCGGGACCAGGACCGGCGCCCATGGATTCGAGCGGCGAGCGGGGAGTGATCGCCGGCACGCCGGGCAGCGGCCGGATGGGCGGCAGCTCGAGCGCCCACGGCAGGGAGGACGGTCCCGCCGGCGGCCGCGCCGCGGCGGGTCTCGGCGGACCGGCAGGCGGCGGTAGCCCGGGAGCGCCGCCGGCGGCGCCCGGAGACACGGCCGGCGAGGGCGGTGGCCTCAGCGGAGCCAAGCCGGGAGCGATGCCTGAGAGCGCGATTCCGGGGGCCGCGCCAGCGGGCGCGGCTCCAGGGGGCGCGCCGGAAAGCACGGCTTCGAGGGCCGCGTTGGCGAGCGCGGTGCCGGCGGCCGCGCCGGCGGGCGCGATTCCGGGGGCCGCGCCAGTGGACGCGATTCCGGCGGCCGCGCCAGTGGACGCGGCTCCAGGGGCCGCGCCGGCGAGCGCGATTCCGGGGGCCGCGCCGGCGGGCGCGATTCCGGGGGCCGCGCCAGCGGGCGCGATTCCAGGGGCCGCGCCAGTGGGCGCGGCTCCAGGAGGGGCCGCCGGCGGGGCCGGTGGATCGGCAAGGGCGGCGGGCGGCGTCAGGTCGAAAGGTTTGCCACCGTGTGCCGTGTAGTCGTCGACGATCTTGTAGATCAGGTCCTTGCTCCCCGGGCTCAGCTCGATGAAGCGGACTCCCATGCCCGGCGGCCGCTCTGGTCCATCGGCCCGCTCGCGCGCCCATACCACCTCGCCGCGCCCGCGGATGAGCTCGTAGCCGTCGCCCAGCCGGAACTCGAAGTCGAGCAGCTGTCCCGGCGGTTCCGGCGTGTCCGTGCGGATGAAGATTCCGCCCGGCGAGAGGTTGGAGAGGTACTCGTTGATGAAGCCGGTGAAGCGATCGAACTTGAGCTGGATGCGATGCGCCAGCGGCACGCGAGTGGCATCGCGCGGCTGGTTGGAGTAGTCCGTCACCACCTTGTCGATCCGGTCGTCGCGATCGGGACGGTCGGCGGCAGCAGCCCATCGCCCCCAGATCTCCTGCTGGTCCGATCCCATGATCCGTGGCGGGATGATACATGAAAGCCGCCAGGGATCTGCGCCGGCCGTGCTAGCATTCGGGTTTCCTTCGAGGGGGCAGGCACGCCTCCCTCAAAACCCCGCCCAGGGATCGATTGCCGGCGACTCCGCGGAGATCGCCAGCGGTGCGGAGCGAGCGATGAGCAGAAAGCGGGTCTTGATCGCCGGCGCCGGCGGCATGGGAAGCGCGGTCGGGCTGTTGCTGCGGGAACTCGGGACCTTCGAGGTCGATCTGTTCGTCGGCGACTCCGACGAGCGCCGGGCCGAGGCCGCGGCGGCCTGGATCCGCGAGGGCTCGACGCGGCGCGGGACGGTGCAGGCGTTCCACCTTCCCGCGGCTCTGGAGTCGCCTGCCTTCGAGGAGGCCCTCGAGGCCTCCGACCTGCTGCTGGACTGCCTGCCCGGCAGAGAGGCGCCGCGGATGGCACGGCTGGCGTTGAGGTATCGGCTGCATTACGCCAACCTCACCGAGCACGTGCGCGAGACCAACGAGGTGATCGCGATGGCCGCCGGCGCCGAGCAGGGTTTCGTGCTGCAGACCGGGCTGGCGCCGGGCTTCATCGACGTCCTGGCGAACGGCCTGTTCCAGCGCTTCTGCCAGGAGAACCAGGTCGCCGTCGCCGAGGTGATGCAGATGCGGGTCGGGGCGCTGACCACGACCGCCCGGCCGCCGCACTACTACGGCTTCACCTGGAGCTCCATCGGCGTGGCCACCGAGTACGTCGAGCCCGCCACCGTCATCCGCGACGGCGTGCGCACCACCCGGCCCTCGCTGTCCGACCGGGAGACGCTGACGATCCGCGGCGTCGTCTACGAGGAGGCGCTCACCTCGGGCGGCGCCGCCGACCTGCCGCAGGTGCTGGCCGGGCGGGTCAACCGGCTCGACTACAAGACCCTGCGCTACCCCGGCCATTACGCCTGGGTGCAGTCGATCCTGGACGAGGCGCCGGCCGGCGTCGATCGCGCCGACTACCTGCTGCGGCGCATGGAGCGGGAAGTGCCGTTCGTCGACGACGATCTGGTGACGACCTACGCCGCGGTCGAGGGGCGGACCGCCGGCGGCGAACTGCGCCGCATCGAGGATGCGCGGGTGATCCGTCCCTGCCGCATCGGCGCCCGCACCCTCAAGGCGATCCAGGCCACCACCGCCGCCGGACTCGCCGAATCGGCCCGCCTGCTGCTCGAGGGCGGCTGCCAGGGTATCTGCCAGCAAAGCCAGATCCGTCCCACGGATTTCCTCAGCGGCCCTTTCGTCAGCACGATCTACGGGCCGAGTTGAGCGGCCTGCCGGACCACCGGGCCTGCCGGACCGGCTCGTCCTGGATCTTTGTGGAAAATGCACAGGCTGGCGGGCCCAATGGCTCCGTAACCTCCGGTTACGACTGTGTAAACATTTTCAAACACCTCAGGGCAAAGAAGTTACAGGGACTGCACAAAGATCTGGGCAAAGCGTGTCAAACCGCTGTCGCACGGGCCATTTTTCTTCCCTCCCGAGGACTTTCCCACAAGCTTTTCCACAGTGCCTGTGGAGATTTCCGGATCCCCTCCGATTGCCCATGCAGTGATCAACGGCCGCCAACAAATTGAGCAGGCGTCAACTCTCCACCACAGCCGCCTGACCGCTGGGCGCGGCGCGGCAGCGGTCAGCCTCCGGAGCAGCCACCTGGCGCAACGGGCGCGCTCCTGGTGCTGCGCAGGGAGAAGGCGGGCGGCAGGCGCACGAGCGCGGCGACGCTTTGGCGGAGTCGGATGAGCTGCCAGCGGGCGGGCCACGGGCGGCGCCGGAAGAGGTGGAGAGTGGACGCCTGGGTGTAGGCGCCGGCGTCGACGATCAGCTCCAGGCGCACGACCGCACCGTGCCGGTCCGCCGGCGCTGGCGCCGCGCGCAGCAGAGCGAGCTTCCACCCCGCGTCGACTCCCGGCCAGCGCCGCACCACTTCGAGCGCCTGGCGGAAGAGCGGCTCTCGACCCTCCCAGAAGGTGGCAGCCGTCAGGCGCGGCTCGGCGAGCAGCGCCCGGGCGCCGAGTTGCGGCGCCGCCGCGGCGTCGGAGGCCGAAGCCATCAGGTAGAACGGCGGGAAGGGCGAGAGCGGGTCCAGCACACAGCTCTGCTCGAACGCGGACGGCGCCCAGGGCTCGCCTCTGGCGTGCCCCAGGATACCGGCGACCAGCCAGAGCAGACCGATTCCTCGCGCATCGCGTGCCGCGCGCCAGGCCAGGCCGGCAGCGTCCGGCGAGGCGGCGCCACCGTTCTGCGCCAGCGCCAGGCGGAGGCGGTAGAGAGGCAGCTCAGGGTCATTGCGGACGGCGGCGGCGAGCTCGGACCGGACCGCCGGCTGCCGACCGGCCTGTCCTGCCGCCACCGCTCGGTCGTAGTGCCAGCGCGCCACCTCCGGCGCCAGCAGCGCCGCCGCCGCCAGCAGGGCATAGAACGACGCCATCCCGCTCCACCGGGCCGGCGCGGGCGGCGAGGTGGTCTCGCCGTCAGGGCGACCCCCGGCAAGCGCCGCGCCGGCGGCGGCCGCCAGCGCCAGCGGCAGCGCGGCGACGGCGATCGCCGCCGTGCCCAGCCAGGCGGCGCCGGCGCCGGCAAGGCCGAGACAGCCGGCAGCCAGCAGGCCGGGGTCGGCGGCCGTGCGCCGCTCGGGCCAGCGGCGGGCCAAGAACGCGCCGCCGGTTGCCAGCGCGGTCAGCAACCCCAGAGTGCCGATCTCGTAAGCCAGCTGCACCGGCAGCGAATGCAGCTCGCCGACCGCCTCACCCCACGGATTGATGCCCGGCCTCGGGACGATGAACCAGGCGGCCGTCCAGGGGACCGAGCCTGGGCCCCAGCCCAGCCAGGGCCTCTCCCGCCACCCCTGCCAGCCTGCCCGCAGATAGACCGCCCGCGCCAGCGACGAGACGTCTTTCCGGGACGCGATGCGCGCCATGCGGGGCAGCTGCGATGCGGCCAGGAGCAGGGCCACAGCGGCCAGCGCGATGGCCGCGCCGACCTTGCCGCGCAGGAGAGCCGGCGGGCCTGCCGCGGGCCTGCGGCTGGCGAGCCAGCAGGCCACGGCCAGCGCCTCGCCAGCCAGTGCCGCCCCGCCGGCCAGGGATCCTCCCGCCAGCACGGCGGCGATGCCGAGCGCACCCGCCCCGGCTCCCAGCCAGCGCCAGGCGTTTCGCTCGCGCAACGGCAGCAGCGCGAGCGGCAGCAGGGTCGCCAGCCAGACCGCCAGCAGGGTGTGGTGCCCCAGCGGCGCGAGGGTGACGCCGAGGCCAGGCGCCGCCGGGCGCCCGCCGACTGCGGCCGCTGCTCCCATGACGTCGTCGGACGCGAACCTGCTTGCCGCTTCGCCGCGCTCGGCCACCAGCGCCCAGGCCGCCAGCAGCGCGACCGCCGCCGCCATCCCGCGAGCGCCCAGGCGCCGGGCCGCATCGCCTTCCCAGCAACGGGCGACCGCCCCAGGCAAAAGGAGATAGGCCGGCAGCAGAACCACCGCTTCCAGTCCGGCGCGCGGCACCGGCGACAGCCAGGCGCTCGCCGCGACCGCCACCCAGAGCCCGAGCGGCGCCAGCCGCCAGAGCCGGCCCAGCCGCAGCGGGTCGCGCCATGGACCGGGCAAGGCCGCCACCATGAGCAACAGCACGGCCAGCGCGGTCGTGCTCCCGGCGGCCGTGACGCCGCCGAGCAGATTGCCGCACCAGCCGGCATAGAGCACCACCAGCAGCGCCGGGACCAACCCCACCCAAGCCCCCATCAGCCGGCATTCTACGCGCCATGGCCGCGCCACCCGCTGGACAGCGGCACGACCGGGAGACGACCGTGACCCGAGAGACGACCGCGGCGAGAGGAGCTGCGGCGGCGGCCCGGCAGGCGGCACAGCCACCGCCGGGTGCGCCGGGCCCTCCGCGTCCAGGCCTACTCGCCGGCTAGGCTCTCAAAGCAGCACCCTCGAAGACGAAGATCACGCAGACCCAAACGCCGTTGGGGCAGAGCCAGCAGAAGCCGATGACGATGAAGCCCTCGCGTCCTTCGCGCGACGGTTCGGCGGTCAGCGCGAGCACCGTACGCTGCGTTTCGGCCTCCGGGGGCACGCTGAGGGCTCGGATCTCGACTTCGGCGGGCACCTCCGCTCTGACACGGCCATCGGCGTCGACGAGTTGCACATGGCCGCCAACCTTGCCGACCCGCCGGGCCTCGGCGGCCACCGCGCGCAACCTGTAGAAGCCCCTCGGGATGTCCAACGGGGCACCATCTCGGGTGGAGACTTTCCCCGGCAGATCCAGGTAGGCCACGCCGAGATCGACGCCCTCGGGATAGCGAGTCGCCGGAATCCCTTCCAGATTGGCGGCCGGTGCGGATTCCCCTCAGTTGGCCCGGCCACGGTTTTCCCCGGCGGTGGTCGTATACACCGAGCGCTCGGAGACCGAGTCGGGCCTTTCGGGTGCGATATCCTTCGAGCTCCCGGCGGCGAGCGGCCTCCGGCAGCCAGGAGTTTCAGGAGAGCGAAAGATGACCGTCGATACCGAAACCAGCGCGGCGCTTGCCGCGACCCTTCACCCGCTCGGCCTGGAGGCCGAGAACCCCGGCGCCTTCGACGGCGCCTGGATTGCCACCACCGGCGAGCGGGTCGAATCGATCAACCCGGCCACCGGCGAGCCGATCGCGGCGGTGCGGATGGCCAGCTTCGAGGAGTACGAGCGGGTGGCGGCGGCAACGGCGGCGGCCTTCCTGGAATGGCGCACCTGGCCGGCGCCGCGGCGCGGCGAGGTGGTGCGGCAGCTGGGCGAGGAGCTGCGCCGCCACAAGCAAGAGCTGGGGCGCCTGGTGTCGCTCGAGGTCGGCAAGGTGCTCTCCGAGGGCTTGGGCGAGGTGCAGGAGATGATCGACATGGCCGATCTGGCGGTCGGCCTGTCGCGGCAGCTCTACGGCAAGACCATGCATTCCGAACGGCCGGCGCACCGCATGTACGAGCAGTGGCATCCGCTCGGGCCGGTGGGCGTGATTACCGCCTTCAACTTCCCCGTCGCGGTATGGGCCTGGAACGCCACTGTCGCGGCGGTCTGTGGCGATTCGGTGCTGTGGAAGCCTTCCCACCAGGCGCCGCTCACCGCCATTGCCGTCACCAGAATCGCGCAGCGGGTGCTGGCCGCCAACTCCGCGCCGCCGATCTTCAACCTGGCGGTGGCGGGCCGCACGGGTGTCGCGGAACGGTTGGTGGCCGACCGCCGGTTCCCGCTCATCTCGGCCACCGGCTCGGTGCGGATGGGACGCGAGGTCGGCAAGGTGCTGGCCGAGCGGCTGGGGCGCTCGCTGCTCGAGCTCGGCGGCAACAACGGCATCCTGGTGCTCGACGACGCCGACCTCGACCTCGCGCTGCGGGCGGTGCTGTTCGCCGCCGTGGGCACTGCCGGCCAGCGCTGCACCTCCACCCGCCGCCTGTTCCTGCAGCGCGGCATCGCCGCCGAGATGAAGCGCCGGCTGGTCGCCGCCTACCGCTCGATCTCGATCGGCGACCCGCTGGCGCCCGGCACGTTGATGGGCCCGCTGATCGACCAGAACGCGGTGGACAACATGCTGCGGGCCCTGGCCAAGGTGCAGACCGAGGGTGGAAAGGTCCTGCATGGCGGCCACGCCCTGCCCGGTCCCGGCCATTTCGTCGAACCGACCCTGGTCGAGGCCCACGCCGGCATGCCCATCATCTGCGAGGAGACCTTCGCGCCGATTCTCTATCTCTTCGAGTTCGACGACCTGGACGAGGCCATCCGGCTCCACAACGCCGTGCCGCAGGGCCTCTCCTCGGCGATCTTCACCCGCGACGTGCGGGCCGCCGAGCGCTTCCTTGCCGCCACCGGCAGCGACTGCGGCATCGCCAACGTCAACATCGGTACCTCGGGAGCCGAGATCGGCGGCGCCTTCGGCGGCGAGAAGGACACCGGCGGCGGCCGCGAGGCCGGCTCCGATTCCTGGCAGGCCTACATGCGCCGCCAGACCTGCACTCTCAACTGGGGCGCCGAGTTGCAGCTGGCCCAGGGCGTGGAGTTCAAGGTCGGCTGACCGAGCCGGCCGCGGCAATCCGAATCGATTTCGCAGGGGTAACAGTCTCGGTCGCCTCACCCCGCACAAGGAGCTCAGGCCACCACCGGCAGGGCTCCCGGCATCACTTCGACGACGTAGGGCTGGCCGGCGGCGTGGGTGGCCACCGGCTCGCCGCCGCCGTAGAGGGTCATCTCGCGATCCAGCGTGATCTCGGCGCGGCGGGTGCGGACGATCTGGATCTCGGGGTGGCCGACATGGGTGCCGCGATAGACCTTCGGGAACACGGCGAGCAGGCGGAGGCGGGAGAGCTCGCGGACGATCACCAGGTCGAGCCAGCCGTCGTCGGGCAGGGCCGCGGGGGCGATGCGCATGCCGCCGCCGAAGCGCGGCAGGTTGGCGACCACCGCGAACATGGCGCGGCCGGTGAAGGTGCCGCCGTCGTGAACGACGCGCATCTGCGGCGCCTCGAAGGTGGCCAGGGTGTGCAGCACGGCGTAGAAATAGACCAGCGGCCCGCGCAGGCGCTTCACCTGCTCGTTGGCGAAACGGGTGACCGCCGAGTCGAAGCCGACGCCGGCGTAGCCAATGCACACGGTCTGTTCGACCCGCGCCAGGTCGAGGCGGCGGATACCGCCGGCGAGGGCGCGCGCAACGGCTGCCTCGAAATCGGTCGGGATGCCGAGGGTGCTGGCGAGGTCGTTGCCGGTGCCGAGCGGCACCACTCCCAGGGCGCAGGCGCTCCCCGCCAACCCCTGCGCCGCCTGGTGCATGGTGCCGTCGCCGCCGGCCACCACCAACCGCGACACCCCGTCCTCGACGGCGCGCCGCGCCTGCACGGCAATGTCGGCGCCGCTCTTGCTGACCACCAATCCGGCGCCGGCCGCCGCCGCCAGCACCCGGAAACGGTGCAGGCGCCCAGCCGCTCCCCCGCGTCCGGCCGCCGGGTTGAGCAAGAAACGAACGGACCCCGCGGCCTCCGCGCTCAGCGATCCTCCTTGGGACGATTAGGCAGTCGGAAGCTACCACAGCCCGGTGGCCTCCCGGCCCGGCCCGAGGGTGCCCGCCGGAGGCGCCCCGCCCCCCCAAGCCAGGCCGGAGGGAGTTCCCGGAGGCGTATGATCCCCGCCATGCCCCTGCCACAGGTCCAGATCCTGGTCTGCCTCAACGAGCGGCCGGCCGATGGCCCCAAGCCCAGCTGCTCGCAGCGCGGCTCCCTCGAGGTCTATCACCGGTTCAAGGACCGCGTCCGCGAGCTCGGCATGCGCGACCGGGTCATGGTCACCCGCACCGGCTGCCTCAAGCATTGCAGCCGCGGCATCACCGTCGCCGTCTGGCCCTACAACCTCTGGTACGGAGGCGTCAGGGTCGCCGACGTCGACGAGATCCTGACCACGACCGTCGCCGGGGCCGGCCAGGAGGTCGAGCGTCTACGCATGCCCGACATCCCCTGGGAATGATCGGCGATCAGGGAAGCTCCTGCCCCATCAGCCCGTACTCGTCCTTGACGCTCAGGAAGCTGCGGCCGCGCTTGGTGAGGCGTTCGGCAAAGACCGCCCACCCCAAACCCGATCGCACGTTCTTGGCCGACCGATACTGAACGGCGTCAAATTTCCCGCTCTCATAGGCCATCTTGCCCAGCAGCTGACATGGCGGCATTGGCCCTTGCCCCCTCTGAAACCGCTCCTGCGAGAACCGCCAATCACCGGTAAGCTCCCCGAGCGAGGTGCCAAGCGCGCTCTCGACCTCGATATTGGTCAAGTCGAGTACGCGATCGAGCACACCATCGACCGCGAAGATGGTCAGCGGTGGCGTACGGATCGACTTTGCTCCTTCGAAGATCGCTTCCACTTCCATCATCGCCGTGATCGGGTCCGATGCGAGATAGATCGTGCCGAAGGAGCCTCGCGGCGTAAACCGCGCGCCCAACCTGGCGGCGCCGTCAGGCCAGAGAGGTTGCGGCGGGCCTGAGGGAGACCCCGGTGGCGGCCCGTGCAAGAGGTGGAAACCGACGGCGCGAACCCATGGGCCATGGCTCGACACCACCGGCAAGCGGCGCAGCACCAGCTGAAGCTTGGGCGCGGAGAGCACGGACCACGCTGAAGCAGCGTGCAGTCTATGAAGGGAGGCCGACGAGGGCGGCTTCGAGCATGCCCTCTACGGCACCGGGGTAGCCCATGGCCACGACCTCGAGCGGAGTCTTGCCGCCGAGATCTTCGTGCGGATGATTCAGCCAGAGCAACATCGCCTGCTGGGTCGGAAATACCGAGTTGAGGATCTCGAGGATCCTTGTACCTGCCGGTGTCGATTGTAAGATCCGAGCATAATCCAGCGGCCCCGACATCGGGCTGGACGACCCGCGCGACGAGTCACGCTCCACAATCAAGCTGCGATAGGTCTCTCCCCGGGCGTAGGCAGCGTCGGGCTCCGCCACGCAACTATCAATGCCTGGAGCCGGCCCGCTGCCGCTGTCGCCGTACGGCTCCGCCTTCCCCTTTCGGCCATGTGACCTGCGCCTGGGCGCGGGCTTGAGATCTTCGCCGTCTTTCTTCGCCATAGCGACACCCTGCCGCGATCGGCTAAGACCTCAACACCGGCAGCAGAGCACTATCCGCCGACGCCCGCGCCCCCACACCCGGCGCAGCCGCCACCGGCGACGCCAGATCGCGGTTGGCGGGGGTGATGGCGTGGTGGTACTGGCTGGCAAGGGCGGCGGTGTCCTCGCGGGTGACGAAGCGCTCGTAGAGGTTGGTGCGCTGGCGGGGTCGGTAGCCGGCGGCGCGGATGAGATGCTCCATCTCGTCCTGACTCATGCGGTAAGAGGTGCCGGCCGAGGCCACCACGTTCTCCTCGATCATCGTCGAGCCCATGTCGTCGGCGCCGAAGGCCAGCGCCACCTGGCCGATCTTCTTGCCCTGGGTCACCCAGCTGGTCTGGAAGTGCACGACGTTGTCGATGAACAGCCGCGACACCGCGAGCGTTCGCAGGTACTCGTCGGCAAAGGTCTCGGGCACGTCCGGCATCTCGGTGTGCTCGTGCTGGAAGGTCCAGGAGATGAAGGCGGTGAAGCCGCCGGTCTCGTCCTGCAGATCGCGGATGCGCTGGAAGTGCTCGACCCGCGCCGCCACCTCCTCGCCCATGCCGTACATCATGGTGGCCGAGGTGCGCAGGCCGTTGCGATGCGCCTGGCGCATGACGTCGATCCACTCCTCGGCCGAGCACTTGGGATGGGCCAGCACCCGCTTGCGCGTCTCGTCGGAAAGGATCTCGGCGCCGCCGCCGGGGATCGACATCAGCCCCGCCGCCTTCAGCCGCGCGATCACCTCGTAGAAGCTCAGCCGCTCCTTGCGGGCGATGAACTTGATCTCCGGCGGCGAGAAGGCGTGGATGTGCAGCGCTGGATAGCGTTGCCGCAGGTAGCGCAGCAGGTCCTCGTAGTAGCCGATGGGCAGGTCGGGATGCACGCCGCCCTGCATCAGGATGCCGGTGCCGTTGAGCGCCAGCGTCTCCTCGACCTTGCTGCCGATCTCCTCGAAGGGTAACAGGTAACCCTCGGCGTCGCCCGGCTGGCGGTAGAAGGCGCAGAACCGGCACTTGTAGACGCAGATGTTGGTGTAGTTGATGTTGCGGTCGATGTTGTAGGTGGCGACCTCGGGGTCGTTCCAGCGATTGCGCACAGCTTGGGCAGCAAACCCCAGATCCAGCAGGTCGCCGTCGAGCAGCAGCCGGTGGGCGTCGCCCGCCGATATACGGCTGCCGGCCATCGCATCGTCCAGGATCTGCGCCACCGAGCGGGAAGAGGGCTGGAGGTCCATGCTTCGGATCTTAGCCCAAGGCGTCCGGGGCTGGCGAGGGGCGGACGGAGTGAGCCCAGGATGGTAGGCTTCCCCACACGATGACGACCGTCCCTCAAATCCGAGCGGTGTCTGGCCCTGAAGTGGTCCGGCGCGGCGAGCGCCTGGTGGCACGTCCTCGCGCTGGACTGGACGGCCGCCCAGAGCTCGACGTGGCAAGACGGATCGAGGACGAAAGGGACCGGTGGCCCGGCCGCCGGTGCTTCAAGCGCTCGAATCGGCGGGCCGCGCCAGCGGCGCCGTGAGGCGGTCGAGCGGCTGGATCCGGCCGCCCTCGCCGCCCTCGCCGTCACCGGCGCCCCACCAGAGATCGCAGACCAGGCGGGCGCGGGCGGCAGAGTCGCCGGTGTACTGGCGAGGATCGAGCACCACCCGCCGCAGATCGGCCGGCAGGCGGTCCACGATCTCGCGACCCTCGGCGGTGTTCAGGTAGTCCAGCAGCCCCATCTCCCGCTCGCGGCACAGCTCGGCCAGACGCTTGGATACCTCGTAGGCGTCCTGCTCGCCGGCCAGGGCCAGGGCGATGTAGAGCGGCTCGGCCACCGTCCACTGCCGGCCCGCCGCGAAGTTGCGCTCGAGCGCCGGCAGGCTGACGACGGTACCGCGGATGGCCTTGCTCATCCGGCGCACCGCGTAGGCGAAGAGCGCCACCAGCTCGTTGAGGTAGCGGCTGCTGGCGCTGTTGGTGAGGTCGCGCTGGTGCTCGCTGACCTGATCCATGTAGACCGTCGTCATCCGCGGCATCGCCGCCTTCCACAGGCTCTTGACGTTCTCGAAGTTCTTCGGGTTGACCTTGTGCGGCATGGTCGACGAGCCGACGCGGGTGGTGGGCTCGCCCACCTCCTCGATCTCGCTGCGCATCAGGCTGCGATAGTCGTCCGCCAGATTGGCGAGCACCGAGAACGTCGACACCAGGGCGTGCGCGAAATCGGTGACGTACTCGGCCTGCACCACCTGGGTGGACACCCCTCCCGGCGCCGGCTGCAACCCCAGCCTGGCGAGCAGGCGCACCTCGATGGCCGCCGGATCGTCGGGCCAGCGCAACGCAAACGAGTTGTGCGCTCCGACCGCTCCGGAGATCATGCCGCGCAGCCCCGCCGCCGCCCGGCTGACGACCTCCATCCGCTGCCCGAGCCGATCGACGTAATTGGCCAGCCAGTAGCCCAGGGTGAGCGGCACCGCATGCCGCCCGTGCGTCCTGCCGATCTGGACGGTCTCCGCATGCTGGCGCGTGACTCCCACCAGCACCCCCATCAGCTCGTGGAGATCGGGCAGCAGCACCTCCCGCGTGACGTCGCGCAGGGCCAGCGCCCGCGCCGTGTCCATGACGTCGTTGGAGGTGACGAACAGATGCACGAGCCCCGGCACCGCCGGCGCCGTTTGCGCAAAGCCCTCCAAGCGGCGGCGGATGCAGTTCACCAGCGCCCGGATGTTGTGATGGATCCGCTCTTCCTCCTCATAGACCTCGGCCGCGGTCACCGGGTTCGCCAGCAGCGCCGCCGCCAGCGCCTGCGACGTTCCCGCCGGAGCGATGCCGGAAGCCTCCAGCTCGGCCAGCAGCGCCTGCTCCACCAGCAGCTGGTAGTGGATCGTCGCCGCCTCCGACAGGTAGGGATGGAGCGCAGCGAAGAAGTCCTCCTCCGGACCGTAGTAGCGGCTGTCCATCGGCGAGATGAAATCGAATGGGCTGGAGGCGCGTGATGGCATCGTCGGGTTCCTCGCTAGGCTGCCGGGTGCCGGGCCGCCGCTCAATCCCAGAACTCGAGCGGCTTGGGCTCGAGGATCAGGCCGTGGGCATGGGCGCGGCGATAGAACTCCTCGAGACCGGCGATCTCCTCCTGGCGGAGGAAGAAGTGCAGGCTCTCGGTGAGATAGGAGCGCACCTCGGCGGTGTCCAGGCCGAGCTCGGCGGCCGCTTCGCGCACCAGGTTGTCGAGCGAGGACAACCCGTAGCGCAAGCTGCTCTTGAAGTAAAAGGAGAGGTCGGGAAGCTCCACTCCGGGGCGCACCGCCCATACCGCGAAGGTGAACGGCAGCCCGGTCAGGGCGTGCCATTCGGCGGCCAGATCATGGACCCGGTAGCGCTCGCGGTCCACCCGCAGCGCGGGATCGCCGATCAGCAGCGCGGCGTCGGCCTCCGCCAGCATCCGCTCCGGATCCGGGCGCTCGTGACTGTACTCGGGCTCGACGTGGAAGCGCTCGCGCATCAGGATGCGCAGCAGCGCGGCGGAGGTCCGGCTGTTCTGGTCGAGCGCCACCTTGCGGATCTCGCTCGGCGGGCAGCGCGAGATCATCAGCACGCTGCGCACCTCGTGGTGCGCGGCGACGCACAGGTCGGGCAGCACCTTGAGGCCCGGGATCCGCTGCACCTCGATGGACGGGATCAGACCGATGTCGAGATTGCCCTGGCCGAGCAGCCTGGCCACCAGCGACGGCGGATGGTAGCTGGGCGCGAAGAGATCCGCATGGTGCCCCTTGAGGAAGCCCCAGGCCAGCGGCTTGCTGTTGAGGAAGTTGACGATGCCGACGCGCAGCTTGGGCAAGGTCTCCCCTACTTGGACATAGCGTTGAGGAACTCCTGGTTGCTCTTGGCCTTCGACAGCTTGTCGTGCAGCAGCTCCATGCTCTCCACCGTCGACAGCGGGTTGAGCACCTTGCGCAGCACCCAAACGCGGTGCAGCTCGCCTTCCGGCATCAGCAGCTCTTCCTTGCGGGTGCCGGACTTGTTGATGTCGATCGCCGGGAAGACGCGCTTGTCCACCAGCTTGCGGTCGAGATGGATCTCGGAGTTGCCGGTGCCCTTGAACTCCTCGAAGATGACGTCGTCCATGCGGCTGCCGGTGTCGACCAGGGCGGTGGCGACGATGGTCAGCGAGCCGCCCTCCTCGATGTTGCGGGCGGCGCCGAAGAACCGCTTGGGGCGGTGCAGGGCGTTGGCGTCGATACCGCCGGAGAGCACCTTGCCCGAGGGCGGCTGGACGGTGTTGTAGGCGCGCGCCAGGCGGGTGATCGAGTCGAGCAGGATGACCACGTCCTTCTTGTGCTCCACCAGGCGCTTGGCCTTCTCGATCACCATCTCCGCCACCTGCACGTGACGGGTCGCGGGCTCGTCGAAGGTCGAGGAGACCACCTCTCCCTGCACCGAGCGCTGCATGTCGGTCACCTCTTCGGGACGCTCGTCGATCAGCAGCACGATCAGGATCACCTCGGGGTGGTTCTTTTCGAGCGAGTGGGCGATCGATTGCAGCAGCATGGTCTTGCCGGTGCGCGGCGGCGCCACGATCAGCGCCCGCTGCCCCTTGCCCATCGGCGTCGCCAGGTCCATCACCCGCGACGACATGTCGCCCGCCACCTCGAGCTTGATGCGCTCGTCGGGATAGAGCGGCGTCAGGTTGTCGAAGAAGATCTTGTTGCGGGCGACCTCGGGATGCTCGAAATTGACCGCTTCGACCTTGATCAGGGCGAAGTAGCGCTCGCCCTCCTTCGGCTGGCGGACCTGGCCGGAGATGGTGTCGCCGGTGCGCAGGTCGAAGCGCCGGATCTGGCTGGGGCTGACGTAGATGTCGTCCGGGCCCGGCAGGTAGTTGTACTCGGGGGCGCGCAGAAAGCCGAACCCGTCGGGCAGGCACTCGAGCACTCCTTCGGCGAAGATCAGGCCGCTCTTCTCGGTCTGCGCCTGCAGGATCTTGAAGATCAGCTCCTGCTTGCGCATGCCGGTCGCACCCTCGACCCCCATGTCCTTGCCGATCTGGGTCAGCTGGGAGATGCTCATCTCCTTCAGCGCTCGGATGTCGAGCGCCTCCACCGAGCTTCCCTTTTCCACTGGGTTCTGCGTTGTTTTTGCCATGTCGTTATGGTGTCCTTTCTACCTTGCACTCGCTTCGAGGTGGCTGTCGATGACGTTCCACAGCTCCTTCATCCCTTCGCCCGAGTGCGCGGAGACGGGGATCAGGGGGGTCGACGCTGCCAGGCCCAGCGCGGCGCCGATGCCGCGGAGGGCCGCGGCGCGGCGGCCGCGGGGGAGGCGGTCGATCTTGGTCGCCGCGATCGCGATCTTGGCGCCCAGGCTCGACAGGTACTCGTACGCCTGCTGGTCGAGCGGCGTCGCTCCGACCTGGGAATCGACCAGCATCATCATCTGCGCTTGCGGCAGCGCCTGCCGCAGATAGCTGTTCACCACTTCCGCCCACTCCCGCCGCTCTGCCCTGCCGGCGCGCGCCCAGCCGTAGCCCGGCAGGTCGACGAACCAGCAGCGGCCGTTGATCAAGAAGTAGTTGACCGCCCGCGTGCGCCCCGGCGTCTGGCCCACCCTGGCGAGACCCTTGCGGCCCAGGATGCGGTTCAGCAGGCTCGACTTGCCGACGTTCGAGCGGCCGGCGAATGCGATCTCCGGACGCCCGTCGCGCGGGAAGTCTCCGCTCTCGTGAGCGGACCTGACGTAATCCGCGGTCTCGACCTTCAAGGCCCCTTTGCCGGGCGGGCGCGGCCCGCCGCCTCACGGCCGCTTGCTGACTGTCCGGGGGGCTTTCGCCGCCGGAATGGCCAGCCTCGCGGCCGCGACAACCTTTTCAATCCGATTGGCCGCGGGACCGCACCAGCCGGGCAGGCAGGCGCGGCAGAGCCCCCGCGGCTCCCAGGGTCAATGGGCCAGTGAATCCGGCCCCACGGGAGGCTCTGAGGGGGCCTCCTTGAACTTGCTGGTGGCCTTCAGCAGGGGAGCGGTCTCGCCGTCGAGGGCAAGCCGCAGCACCTCGTCCATCGATTCGACCAGGTGCATTTCCATTGCCTCGCGCACCTCCACCGGGATCTCCTCGAGGTCCTTTTCGTTCTCCTTGGGGAGGATCACCTCGGTGATACCACCGCGGAAGGCGGCCAAAACCTTATCCTTGATCCCGCCCACCGGCAAGACCTTGCCGCGCAGGGTGATCTCGCCGGTCATCGCCACGTCCTTGCGCACCGCGATCTTGCTCAACGCCGAGACCAGCGCGGTGGCCATGGTGATGCCGGCCGAAGGGCCGTCCTTCGGGATCGCCCCCTCCGGCACGTGGAGGTGGAGATCCATGTTCTCGTTGAAGTCGGGTTCGATGCCGAAGCGCTCGCTGCGGCTGCGCAGGTAGGACACCGCCGCGCGCGCCGACTCCTGCATCACCTCGCCGAGCTTGCCGGTCAGGGTCAGCTTGCCCTTGCCCGGCATCAGTCCGACCTCGGTCTCGAGCAGCTCGCCGCCCACCTCGGTCCAGGCCAGGCCGGTGGCGACGCCGATCTCGGATTGCTGGTTCTTGCGGCGGGCGCGGAAGCGCTCCTTGCCGAGGTACTCGGAGATCATCTCCGGCTTCACCGCCACCGCCAGGCCCGAACCCTCCTTGACCACGCGGCGGGCGATCTTGCGGCACACCGACGCGATCTCGCGCTCGAGGCTGCGGACGCCGGCTTCCCGCGTGTAACTCTCGATCAGCACCCGGATGGATTCCTCCTCGAAGCTGATCTTGTCCGTCGACAGGCCATGGTTCTTCACCTGCCGCGGCACCAGGAACTGCTGGGCGATGGCCAGCTTCTCGTTGAGCGTGTAGCCCGAGAGGTGGATCACCTCCATGCGGTCCTTGAGCGGCGCCGGGATGGTGTGGGTGACGTTGGCGGTGGCGATGAACATGACCTTCGAGAGGTCGTAGTCGACGTCCAGGTAGTGGTCGAGGAAGGAGTGGTTCTGCTCGGGATCGAGCACCTCGAGCAGCGCCGCGGAGGGGTCGCCGCGGAAGTCCATCGACATCTTGTCGACTTCGTCGAGCAGGAACACCGGGTTGACGGTGGCCGCCTTGCGCATCATCTGGACGATCTGGCCGGGGAAGGCGCCGATGTAGGTGCGCCGGTGGCCGCGGATCTCGGCCTCGTCGCGCACGCCGCCCAGCGACAGGCGGACGAACTTGCGGCCGGTGGCGCGGGCGATCGACTTGGCGAGCGACGACTTGCCGACGCCGGGCGGCCCGACGAAACAGATGATCGAGCTCTTGGTCTGGCCGATCAGCTGCCGCACCGCCAGGAACTCCAGGATGCGGTCCTTGATCTTCTCGAGGCCGTAGTGGTCCTCGTTGAGCACCTTTTCGGCATGGTCCAGGTCCTTGCGCTCCTTGCTCTTCTTGCGCCAGGGCACCGCCACCAGCCAGTCGATGTAGTTGCGCGACACCGTGGCCTCCGCCGAGACCGGCGGCATCGCCTCGAGCCGCTTGAGCTCCTGCTCCGCCTTCTCCTTGACCTCCTTGGGCAGGCCCGCCTTCTCGATCTTCTCGCGCAGCTCGGTGAGCTCGTCGCCGCGGTCGTCCTTGCGGCCGAGCTCCTGATGGATGGCCTTGATCTTCTCGTTGAGGTAGTACTCCTTCTGGGCCTTCTCCATCTGCTTCTTGACCTTGACGTTGATCCGCTTGTCGATGTTGATCTTTTCGATCTCCACGTCCAGCAGATCGTGCAGGCGCTGCAGCCGCTCGTAGGGATTGATCAGCTCGAGCAGCGACTGCTTGTCGGTGGTCGAGACCATCAGGTGAGCGGACAGGATGTCGGCGACGCGATCCGGATTGTCCAGCTTGAGGGTCGACATCAGGCCCTCGAACGCCAGGTGGTGCGACATCTTGGCGTATTGCTCGAAGGCCGAGAGCACCTTGCTCATGTACACCCGCAGCTCTTCGCTCATCGGGTAGTTGACCTCGAAGGTCTCCACCTCGACGTTGAGCGCGCCCTCGGTGTCCACGACGCTGACGATCTTGCCGCGCTGCACGCCTTCGACCATCACCCGGACGTTGCCGTTGGGCAGCTTCAGGTTCTGGATGACGGTCGCCACCACGCCGAGGTCGCAGATGTCGTCGCGCACCGGGTCGTCGATGCGCGGGTCCTTCTGCGACGACAGGAAGATGCGCTTCTGGGCGGTCGCCAGGGACTGCTCGAGCGCCCGCACCGAGCTCTCGCGGCCGACGATGAACGGCGCCATCATGTGCGGGAAGACCACCATGTCCCGCAGCGGCACCAGCGGGAGCGTTTCGCGTTGCTTCGAGACGAACGATAAAGCCATATGGGTCGATGCTTTCGGGGGATCGCGGGGGTTTGGCGTTGGCGTGTGGGGTGTCGGCGGCGGCAACGCGTGGCGTGGCCGGCGGCGGGCGCGCGGGCCGGAGGCTCAGCCCGCCTTCTTGTAGAGCATGATCGGCTGGATGCGGCTGGCGACGACCTCCTCGTTGATCAGGCACTGCTTGATGTCGCGCTGCGAGGGGATGGTGTACATCAGCTCGAGCATCAGCTCCTCGAGGATGATGCGCAGGCCGCGCGCCCCGACGTTGCGCTTGAGCGCCTCTTTCGAGATCGCGACCAGCGCCTCGTCGGTGAACTTGAGCTCCACGCCCTCGAACTCGAGGATCGTCTGGTACTGGCGGATCAGGCTGTTCTTGGGCTCGTGCAGGATGCGCACCAGCGCCGCCTCGTCGAGCTCCTCGAGGGTCGCCACCACCGGCAGGCGGCCGACGAACTCGGGGATCAGGCCGTACTTGATCAGGTCCTCAGGCAGCACGTGCTCGAGCAGCTGCGTGCTCTTCTTCTCCCGCTTGCTCTTGATCTCGGCGCCGAAGCCCAGCGACTTCTGGTTCATTCGCCGCTCGATCACCTCTTCGAGGCCGACGAAGGCGCCGCCGCAGATGAACAGGATGTTGGTGGTGTCGATCTGCAGGAACTCCTGGTGCGGGTGCTTGCGGCCGCCCTGCGGCGGCACGTTGCACTGCGTGCCCTCGAGGATCTTGAGCAGCGCCTGCTGCACGCCCTCGCCGGACACGTCGCGGGTGATCGACGGGTTGTCGCTCTTGCGGCAGATCTTGTCGACCTCGTCGATGTAGACGATGCCGCGCTGGGTCTTTTCCTTGTCGTTGCCCGAGGCCTGGTAGAGCTTGAGGATGATGTTCTCGACGTCCTCGCCGACGTAGCCGGCTTCGGTCAGGGTGGTGGCGTCGGCGATGGTGAAAGGCACCGACAGCAACCGTGCCAGGGTCTGGGCGAGCAGCGTCTTGCCCGTGCCGGTGGGGCCGATGAGCAGGATGTTGGACTTCTGCAGCTCGACGTCGCCGTGGGCCTTCTCGGCGAAGTCGATGCGCTTGTAGTGGTTGTAGACCGCGACCGCCAGCTTCTTCTTCGCCTGCTCCTGGCCGATGACGTACTCGTCGAGCAGGCCCTTGACCTCTTTGGGCTTGGGGAGAGTGGTGTCCTGCTGCTGCTCGAGCATCCGGTCCTCGGCAATGATGTCGAGGCAGATGTCGACGCACTCGTCGCAGATGAAGACCGTCGGGCCGGCGATGAGCTTCTTCACCTCCCGCTGGCTCTTGTTGCAGAAAGAGCACCTCAGGACTTCATCGCCGCTGTCTTTCTTCGGCATCTCTCCTCCGTTGCGCCGGATGGTCGACGATCGAGTCGGCGAATCAGGGATGGCCCCATGCTAGGAGCGAACTTCCGGCCCTGTCAACCATCCGCCTGCGTGCTTCGCCGCCGCTGGTCTGCTCCGGGGTGCATCCGGGAGCAAGAACAGCGCGCCGCGGGCGAGCTATTCCGCGCCGCGTCACCGGCCCTCTCCCGACCGCCCGGCGGCGCCGGAGCCCGCGGCGCTGCCGGCGGCGGGGGCGGCGCCGCCGGCGGGATGCCCCGAGCCGGCCGGCGCGGGACCGATCGCGCCGCTCGGGCCGATGGCGCCGATCGGACCGGGGCCGGGGCCGCTGCCGATCGGACCGCGGCGCGACATGACGCGATCGGCGAGGCCGTAGGCCAGGGCCTCGGGCGCGGTCAGGATGCGGTCCCGCTCGGTGTCGCGATGGACCTCGTCCTTGCTCCTGCCGGTATGGTAGGCCAGGATCTCGTCCATGCGGTCGCGCATCGCGAACATGTCCTTGGCGTGGATCTCGATGTCGGACTGCTGCCCCTGCAGCCCCGACAGCCATGGCTGATGGATGAGGATGCGGCTGTTGGGCAGCAGCGTCCGCTTGCCCTTGGTGCCGGCGGCCATCAGCACCGCCGCCATCGAGGCCGCCTGCCCGACGCAGTAGGTCGAGACGTCGGGCTTGATGTACTGCATGGTGTCGTAGATCGCCAGCCCCGCGCTGATCGAGCCGCCGGGCGAATTGATGTAGAGGGAGATGTCCTTCTCCGGGTTCTCGGCTTCCAGGAACAGCATCTGGGCGATCACCAGGCTCGCCACGTCGTCGTCCACCGTGCGGCCCAGGAAGATGATGTTGTCCCGGAGCAGGCGCGAGAAGATGTCGTACGCGCGCTCTCCCCGGCTCGTCTGTTCGACCACCATCGGAATCAACATGTTCGGTATTGTCTCCTAGAAGCGTGCTGAACGCGCTCCCTGACTATTCTGGTGCGTCTGCTGCCTCATTCCCCGCCGCCGGGTGGCCGGAGGGGGTATCCACCGCGCCGGCGCCGGCCGCGGTGCCAAAAGGATCGGCGTCCGCGGCGGTGGCGGCGCCGGGCGCGCCGGGCGCGGTGGTCGCAGGCAGCGGCATCTCGCCCAGCAGGTGGAGGATGGTCTTGTCTCGCCGAATCTGGTCACGCAGCAACGTCAGCCGGCCGTGCTCGTCGAGAGCCTTGCGCAAGGCCGGCGTGGTGGTCTTCTGCGCCCGCGCCAGCGTCGCCAGCGCGCGCTCGAACTCCTCGTCGGTGATCACCACCGGCTCGGCTGCGGCGATGGCGTCGAGCAGCAGCTCGTCATGCACGCGGCGCTCGGCGACCGGCCTGATCTGTTCGCGGATCGCTTCCCAGTCCAGGCCCGCCTGATCCGGCCGCACTCCGCGCTGCGCCAGCCTCTCGGCTTCGGCGCGGGCGATCTGCTCGATCTCGCGCCGCACCACGCCTTGCGGCAATTCGAGCGGGTGCCGCTCGCGCAGCTGTTCGAGCAGCGCCCGCTGGCGCTGTTGCAGGCGCGCCTCGACGCCGGCCTCGCGCAGGCGCCGGGCGACCATCTCGCGCAGCTCCGCGAGCCCGCCCAGCTGGGGGTTCACCCGCGCCGCCAACTCGTCGTCGAGGGGCGGCAGCTCGCGCTCCTTGACGGCGGTCACCTGCACCTTGAAACGCCGCGGCGGGCCGCCGGTTGCGCCGGCGTCCGGCCCGGGGTCGCCCGGCGTGCCGGCGGCGGGCTCGCGAGTGAACGCCGCCTCCTGTCCTGCAGTGAGGCCCGAAACGGCCAGCGAGACCTCTTCCCAGACGCGCTCGTCGCCGACCTCGAACTCGACCCGCTGGGTGTTTTCCGCGGCTTCGGGGCTCTCCGGGGTGGGCGGGGCTGCCGGCGCCGGCGCGTCGGTTCCCGGGGCCGCGATGGCTGCCGTGTCCGGCGCGGCTGCCGAGGCCTTGGGGGCCGGCGCGGCGTCCGTCGCGGTGAGCTGGGCGCTCACCAGGTCGCCGCGGGCCGCGGGCCGTTCGACCGGTACCCACTCGCCGAAGCGGGCGCGCAGGTCGTCGAGCGCCTTGTCCACATCCAGCTCGCCGGGCTCGACCTCGGGGTCGGGCAGCTGGAAGTCCCGGATATTCCGCAGCTCGATCTGGGGGCGGGTCTCCACCGTCGCCACGAAGGTCAGCGGCCCGCCGGGCTCGAGGTCGCGGACCTCGTCCACCTCCGGCGGCAGCAGCGGGTCGATCTGGCTCTCCGCCTGCGCCTGGCGCCAGTAGCGCGGCAGCAGGCGGTCGATCACCTCCCGCTCGATGTCCTTGGCGAAGCGGCGGCGCACCAGCTCGTTGGGCACCTTGCCGCGGCGAAAACCCGGGATCCGCACGCGCTGGCCGTACTCGCGGACCACGCGCTGGGTCTCGGCCTCGACCGCCGGCGCCGGCACCTCGACGGTGAGCTGCTTGCGCCACGGGCCGACGTCCTGCATCGATAACACCACGCTCATGCGGTCTTGAGCTCCCTGGTTTGGTGCGAAAGGGGGGACTCGAACCCCCAACCCGATCGCTCGGGACTAGATCCTAAGTCTAGCGCGTATACCAGTTCCGCCACTTTCGCGGTGAAGTCCTCCTGGTGGACCGGCGGGGAGGGAGAGAGGTCGAAGGGAGTGGTGAGCCGCCTAGGAATCGAACCTAGAACCCGCAGATTAAGAGTCTGCTGCTCTGCCAATTGAGCTAGCGGCCCTTGACGCCCAGGAATCATAACTCAAAGCGGCCGGCTGACAAGACCGGTCTTCGCCAAGGACCGGCCCCTGCAAGAACGGCCCGGGCGGCGCCAAGATTCCCTTCCCCTTCTAGCCGCCTTGCACGAAGTGCACCATCTCGAGGCGGTCTCCGGCCGCGAGGCGGGTCGCAGGGTAGGCGGCGCGCGGCAGCAACTCGCCGTTGCGCTCCACCGCCACGGTGCGCGGGTCGCGGCCGAGGCCGGTCACCAGGTCGAGGACCGTGGCGTCCTCCGGCACCTCGTAGGGCTCGCCGTTGAGCAGGAGGGCGAGGGTCGGCGGCATCGGATCAAAGGAGGTGCTTGAGCTCGGCGCGTCCGATGGCGCTGACCGCGCTGATGATCAGGGCGGCGGTGCCGCGGTCGAGCGCGGGGATCTCGAAGCGCAGCGGCAGGCCGCCATACTCGTCGGTGCGCCCCACCGCCAGCACGCGCGGCTCGGAGATGGTCGAGATCATCCGCACCGACACCTGGGCGCCGGCGATCGGCAGACCGCTCTTGCTCGAAGTGGTGCGCAATGCCAGGCTGGCCCGCCGTCCCAGGCCGAGCTCGGCTTCGCCCTCCAGCACCAGCACCAGCTGCTCCTGGTCGGCCTCGTTGGTCAGGTACTCGAGGATGACCTGATCGAGGGTGCGCTCGGAGGTCGGCGGGGCCTGGGGGCCCTGCGGGGCTTGCGGGGTCTGCTGGGCCGGCGACTGCACGGGCAGGCCGCGCGGGGTGGCCGTCCGCTGGAACGCGCTGGGACCGGCGGCGTCCGCGGGCACGAAGGAGCCGCCAGGACCCCGCGGCGACGGGCCGCCGCCGGCAGGCACCGGCTCGAGCACCGGCATGGGCGAGGTCTTCGGCCGCACCAGCGCCACCAGCTTGCCGTCGAGCTTGCCGTGGCGGATGGCGGCGATCATGGTCCGGTGCTGATGGTCCATGAGCGCGATGATCTCTTTCTCGTCGCGCCCCTCCGCCAGCAGGTCGGCGTAGCTGGCGCGCTTGCTGGCCAGCACCTGACCGCCGACGTAGACGAGGCTCTCGATGAAGGGGTTGGCGGCCCCCTTGTCCTCGGTCTGCACGTGGAAAACCACCTCGTGGTGGCGGACGTCGGTGTTGTACCCGGTGATCATCGGTGGTCGGCTGCATCGGCGGCGCGGAGGACGATGGCAGCCACCCTGGCTGTGGGCTCGGCGACATGATTCTACGAACAGAGTGCTCCGGAATCAACGCGGAGCCGTCGGGCTCGCCGGCAGCGCCGGCCCCGGCGGGCTCACCGGCGGCACTGGCCGCGGCGGTCGCCGGGGCGTACAATGGCCACTGGCCCACCGAGCCTGCTCCACCCTACCCGACCAGCGGCGGGGGGGCCGGCCGACAGGGTGGCCCGGGAAACCGGACCGCCTCCCGTGCTTGGAAAGGCGGGCCGCAAGGGACGACGTTCCGGCCCTTGCGCTCGTGTCTCGGGTGCGGCCTGGTGATCCGGTCATGAGCCTCCCAGCACCAGCCCAACGCCCACCGTCCCCTGGCTTGCGCATCCTTTCCGAGCCGCCGCGCGAGTCCACGCCGCAAACGCCGGAAATGCGGACCATGCCGCGAACGCTCGGCGAGGCCGAACCGCAGGCCGGCACGCACCCGCTGACCGACGCCTTCGGCCGCCGGCTCACCTACCTGCGGGTCTCGGTGACCGATCGCTGCAACCTGCGGTGCTCCTACTGCCTGCCGGAGGACGCGGATTTCCCCTTCGGCGATCGCGATTTCCTGCGCCCGGTAGAGATCGAGGCCATCGTCGGCGCCCTGGTGCGGCTGGGAATCCGCCGGGTGCGCCTGACCGGCGGCGAGCCGCTGGTGCGCAAGGACATCCTGGAGATCGCGCGCCGCGTCAAGGCGCTCCCGGGGGTCGAGAACCTGGCGCTGTCGACCAACGGCACCGAGCTGGCGCGCCTGGCCGGGCCGCTGCGCGCGGCCGGCGTCGATCGCGTCAACATCAGCCTCGACAGCCTGGACGCCGAGCGCTTCCACGCCATCACCCGTCGCGGCGACCTGGCGGCGGTGTGGAACGGCATCGAGGCGGCGCTGGCCGCCGGCTTCTCGCCGGTGAAGCTCAACGCCGTGCTGCTGCGGCAGAACCTGGAGGACGTCGACAAGCTCGTCGAGCTCACCCTGGAGCGCCCCCTCTCGGTGCGCTTCATCGAGATGATGCCGACCGCCAGCAACCATCACCTGCAGGCCGGCGAGTACGTGTCCAGCGACCTGGTGCGGCAGCGCATCGAGGAGCGCTTCGGCAAGCTGATCCCGCTCGCCGCCGATGGCGCCGATGGCGACACCGGCGGGGGGGCCGTCGTCCTGCCGCGCACCGGTCCCGCCGTCTCCTACCGGCTGGCCGGCGCCAAGGGCGCGGTGGGCTTCATCACGCCCCTGTCGCACACCTTCTGCGCCGACTGCAACCGCCTGCGCCTTACCGCGCGCGGCGAGCTGCGGCTCTGCCTGTTCGCCGACCGCGTGTATCCGCTGCGCCACCTGCTGGCGTTGGATGCCGGGGCTGCCGGGGATGCCGGCGCCGCGGACTTGGAGACCGAGATCCTCCGCGTCCTGCGCGAGAAGCCGGCCGAGCACCTGCTGGGGCGGGGCGACTACGGCAATCTGGTCAGCTTCATGGAAATCGGCGGCTGAGACCCGGCCTTCCCCGTTCGCCGGCCGCGCCGGCCGAAGCGGCCGCGCCGGTCCACCGGCGGCGGCGTTTCGTGCGAGAATGCGGGCGGCGACGTCCTGCCGGGTTCCAGATGCATCCCAACTGAATTCACGGCTACGAGGAGATAAGCACCCATGTCTCAAACCACTGAAACCGCTCATACCGCGCCAACCACGGAGGCCGCCCGGGCCGGAGCGGCCGCCGGCCCCGCCGGCAGCGAGCGCACCCTGATCGGCTACGAGGTCCGCGAAGGCGTCGCCTACCTGACCCTCGACGATCCGCCGGCAAACACCTACACCCACGAGATGATGCGGCAGCTCGACACCGCCATCCTGAAGGCCCGCTTCGACGCCAACGTCCACGTCCTGGTGCTCACCGGCCGCGGCGAGAAGTTCTTCTGCGCCGGCGCCAACATCCAGATGCTCGCCGAGTCTGAGCCTAACTTCAAGTACTACTTCTGCCTGCACGCCAACGAGACGCTGAACCGCCTCGAGCAGACGCCGAAGCTGGTCATCGCGGCGCTCAACGGCCACACCGTCGGCGGCGGCCTCGAGATCGCGATGGCCGCCGACCTGCGCATCGCCAGGCGCAACGCCGGCAAGGTCGGGCTGCCCGAGATCAACCTCGGGGTGCTGCCGGGCACCGGCGGCACGCAGCGGCTGGCGCGCCTGATCGGCAAGTCGCGCGCCATCGAGCTGATGACCACCGGCCGGCTGATCTCGTTCGAGGAGGCCGAGAAGCTGGACATCCTCAACCAGATCTTCGAGCCGGAGGATTTCGCCGGCCAGATCCATGCGTTCGCCCGCCAGTTCTGCCCGCCCAACCGCGCCGCCAAGGCGGTGGGGCGCATCAAGCGCTCGGTGCAGTCGGGCGCCGAGGTGCCGTTCGAGAGCGGCCTGGCGATCGAGCGCGAGCTGCAGCAGCAGCTGTTCGAGAGCAAGGACGCCCGCGAGGGACTGGACGCCTACGTCGGCAAGCGCACGCCGCAGTTCAAGGGGAACTGACGAAAATGGCGACCGCGCAACACTTTGATACGGCGCCTGAGGCGCCAGCTCCTACGGCGCCGCGCCTGCCGCCGCCGGCGCTGTTCATCGGCGGCCGCTGGGTCGAGCCGGAAGGCGGGCGCACCTTCCCCACCGAGAACCCGGCCACCGAGGAGGTCCTCTGCCAGGTGGCGTCGGCTTCGGCGGCCGACGCCGGCCGCGCCGTCGAGGCGGCGCACGCCGCGCTCCACGGCGATTGGGGGCAGAAGACGTCGGCCCGCGACCGCGGCCGGCTGCTGTACAAGATCGCCGACGCGCTGGAAGCCCGCATCGACGAGTTCGCGCTGGTGGAGACCCTCGACAACGGCAAGCCGATCTTCGAGTCGCGCTACGTGGACCTGCCGGCTTCGATCGATGCGCTGCGCTACTTCGCCGGCTGGGCCGACAAGATCACCGGCGACACCCTGCCGGTGTCGGGACCGTTCGTGCTCGCCTACACCCTGCGCGAGCCGGTCGGGGTGGTGGCCGCCATCACGCCGTGGAACTTCCCGCTCATCCAGGCGCTGTGGAAGATCTCGGCGGCGCTCGCCTGCGGTAACACGGTGGTGCACAAGCCGGCTTCCTACACCGCGCTGACGGCGCTCAAGTTCGCCGAGCTGGCGAGCGAGGCAGGTCTGCCGCCGGGCGTCCTCAACGTCGTCCCGGGCGGCGGCGCCGCGGTCGGCAACGCCCTGGTCGAGCATCCGCTGGTCGCCAAGATCACCTTCACCGGCTCGACCGAGGTCGGGCGCGACATCATGCGCGGCGCGGCCGGCACCATCAAGCGCGTCACCCTCGAGCTGGGCGGCAAGTCGCCCAACATCGTCTTCGCCGACGCCGACCTCGACGCCGCGGTGCGGGGCGCCTACAACGGCATCTTCTATGGCAAGGGCGAGGTCTGCGCCGCCGGCTCCCGGCTGTTCGTCGAGGAAGGGGTCCACGGCGAGCTGGTCGAGCGCCTGGTCGAGCGCACTCGCCGCCTGGTCCCGGGCGATCCGCTCGACCCCAGGACGCGGCTCGGCGCGCTGGTCTCGGCCAAGCAGCGGGAGAGCGTGCTGGGCTATGTCGAAACCGGCCGGCGGGAGGGGGCGCGGGTGGCGCATGGCGGCGAGCCGGCGACGGTGGGCGGCAAGGGCTGGTTCATGCAGCCGACCGTCCTCGACGGCGTGTCCAACGACATGACCGTGGCCCGCGAGGAGATCTTCGGGCCGGTGCTGGCGGTGATCCCGTTCCACGACGTCGAGGAAGCGATCGAGCAGGCCAACGCCAACATCTACGGTCTGGCCGCCGGCGTCTGGACCCGCGACATCGGCAAGGCGCACCAGGTGGCGCGCCGGGTGCAGGCGGGAACGGTGTGGATCAACCAGTACAACTGGTACGACTCGGGCGCTCCCTTCGGCGGCTACAAGCAGAGCGGCTTCGGCCGCGAGTTGGGCAAGCAGGCGCTCGAGTCCTACACCGAGACGAAGTCGGTCTACGTCGGCAGGTAGGCCGCGGCGCGTGTCCTCCTCCTCCTCCGGCTCCGGTCCCGGCGCCGCACCCGCCGCCGGGGCGGGCGGCACGGCGCAAGACGACATCGTCTTGGCGGCGCCGGTGCGCACGCCGATCGGCAAGTTCAGCGGCGCGCTGGCGGCGCTTTCGGCGGCGGATCTCGGCACCGCCGCTGCCGCCGCGGCGCTGGCGCGGGCGGGCCTGGCTCCCGGGCGCGCCGGGTTCGTCGATCAGGTCATCTTCGGCCATGCCCGGCAGGCCGGCGGCGGTCCCAACACCGCGCGCCAGATCGCCCATCGCGCCGGCGTGCCGGACGACCGTCCGGCGTTCACCGTCAACCAGGCGTGCGGCTCGGGCTTGCAGGCGGTGCTCTGCGCGGCGCGTGCGATCCGTCTCGGCGAGGCGCGGGTGGTGCTGGCGGGCGGTACCGAGAGCATGTCCAACACTCCCTACCTGCTGCCGCGGGCGCGGCGGGGCTACCGTCTCGGTCACGCCGAGATCGTCGACGGCATGTACCGCGACGGCTTCGACGATCCCCTGTCCGGCCTGGTCATGGGCGAGACTGCCGAAGAGCTCGCCGTCGAGGCGGGGGTGGACCGCGAAGCTGCCGACGCCTACGCGCTGCGCAGCCAGGAGCGTTGCGAGCGGGCGCGTGCCGGCGGCCGTTTCGCCGCCGAGATCGTGCCGGTGGAGGTGCCCGGCAAGCCGGGCGGCGGGAGCGCGGGAGCGCCGGCGCTGGCGGTGGTCGTCGATCGCGACGAGCATCCGCGCGACGGCGTGACGCTGGCGGCGCTGGCTCGCATGCCGGCGGTGTTCCGGAGCGGGGGCACGGTCACCGCCGGCAACGCCTCGGGGATCACCGACGGCGCCGCCGCCATGGTGGTCGCCTCGCGGCAGGCTGCCGTCGAGCTGGGGCTGCCGGTGATGGCGCGCCTCGTCGGCTGGGAGGTGGTCGGCGTCGAGCCGCGGATCATGGGCATCGGCCCGGTGCCGGCGGTGCGGCGGCTGCTGGCGCGCACCGGCCAGGCGCTGGCAGGGGTCGACGCGATCGAGCTCAACGAGGCGTTCGCGTCCCAGGTGCTGGCGTGCCTCGCGGGCCTCGACCTGCCGGCCAACTGCGAGCGGGTCAACCCGGACGGCGGCGCCATCGCCCTCGGCCATCCCATTGGCGCCACCGGCGCCCGCGTCCTGGTCACCCTGCTGCACGGTCTCGCGGCGCGGCAGGGCCGGCGCGGCATTGCCACCCTCTGCGTGTCGGGCGGCATGGGCCTGGCGGCGTTGGTCGAGCTCGAGGCGGCGGCGCCGTGAGCCGCGGCCTGGTGTTGGTCTCGGCCGCCAGCGTGGCGCGAGCGGAGCCCTACGTCACCGCCCTTGTGGCCGCCGGCGTGGCGCCGGAATCGATCCGCGTCGTCACCGCGGACCCGGACGACGCCCCAACAGGTACTGGCATTGCGTCGGAATCGATCCGCGTCGTAACTACGGACCCGGCCGAGGCATCTGCCGGTGCCGGCGCCGAGCCGGTTCCGGCCGTCGCGACGGCGCTCGCCGCAGGGGAAGGTGCCCGCATCGCGAACATTGCCGAGCTGGCCGACGTCGCGGCCGGCCTGGTGCTGTGCGGCGGCGAAGACGTGGACCCTCGCCGCTACGGCGAGGAGCCACTGCCGGCCGCCAACGTCGAGGTGTCGCCGCGGCGCGACGCGCTCGAATGGGCGCTGCTGACGGCAGCGCGCGCCCGGCGGGTGCCGGTCTGGGGCATCTGTCGCGGCTTTCAGGTGCTCAACGTTTTCTTCGGCGGCTCCCTCTGGCAGGACCTGCCGCTACAGCGGCCGGAGACCCCGGAGAGCACGGAGACCCGGGAGACCGCGGAAACAGGGGCTCCGAAGGCGCCGAACGCCCGGAAAGCCCAGGGGCCTCCAGAGGCCCCAACGGCTCCAGACGCCCGGGAAGTGCGGGAGATCCCGGAGGCTCCGAACGCCCGGAAGACCCAGGAGACTCCGAAGACCCTGAACGGCCGGAAGGCGTCGGAGACTCCTGAGGCCCCAAAGGCCCCGGAGACACCGAAAGAAGTGGCGCACGATCCCGGCCCGCCGAACGATCGTTTGGCCCATACGGTCCGTCTGCTCGCCCCGGGCGCTCCGCTCGGCGAACGGCTGGCGGCTGGCGGTACGACGCCGCTGGTCAACAGTCGGCACCATCAGGGCGTCCGGCGCCTCGGTGCCGGGCTGCTGGCGGTCGCGGCGGCGCCGGACGGACTGATCGAGGCGGCGATCCTGTCCGCGGACGCCGGGGGAATCGGCGGCGCCGACGACAACGGAGAGGCCAGAGAGAACGAAACGGCCAGAAAGAACGGAGAGAGCGGAGAGGCAGGAGGGAGAAAGGCAGGAGAGCACAGAGAGGCAGGAGGGAGAAAGGCAGGAGAGTACAGAGAGGCAGGAGGGAGAGAGGCAGGAGGGGGAGAGGCAGGAGGGAGAGAGGCAGGAGGGGGAGGAGCAGGAGGAGGAGAGGAAGGAGGGGGAGAGGCAGGAGGG
>Ga0210405_10000581_pt1 | contig 47600 bp, 52 predicted proteins | sample IncBWH11MmetaG_FD_155492 | JGI IMG/M metagenome (GOLD analysis project Ga0210405, IMG submission 155492) | Forest soil microbial communities from Barre Woods Harvard Forest LTER site, Petersham, Massachusetts, United States - Inc-BW-H-11-M | ecosystem: Environmental > Terrestrial > Soil >... | reverse complement strand
CGCTCGCCCCAATGCCGCCTTTGGCCAGATTCGACAGATGGAATCGGAGGGCTACCAGAAGGGAAATTCGCTCGAATTGACGTTCCGCGGGAAGCCCTCCAAATATTTTGCGGGCCAGGCCCAGTACATCCTCGGCAAGTCCTACAACAACACTGGCGGCATCACCTATTTCCCCGGCAACAGCAACTTCCCGAATCTCGATTGGGCGCGCTCCGACAATGACCGCCGCCATAAATTTGATCTGCTCGGCACCTTTGAGCCCTCAAGTCTCTTCAGCCTCGGAGTCGCGCTTCAGGCTTACTCCGGCAAGCCCGTCAACGTAACCACCGGACTCGATTCGAACGGTGATGGTGTTTTCAACGACCGCCCGAACGGCGGGTTCGCTCCGCGCAATTCGCTGCACGGGCCGGGGCTGTTGAATCTCGACGTCAACATCGCCCACGATTTCCATTTCCAGAAGGAGAAAAAAGGCGGCCCTGTGCTCACGGCCGCGCTCAATGTTTTCAACATTCTCAATCACCCGAACTATGTAACGTACATCGGCGTCATCGGCCCCGACGGCGGGCCGGTCAATCCTAATTTTGGCCTTCCTGCCTCCGCCTACCCGGGCCGCCGCTTGCAGATAAATCTCGAATGCAAGTTCTGACCCAATGCCTTCTGTGGCGCAGAAATCCTTTGGCACATTTTGCATCCGCCATTAGAATTTACCCACTGTCAGTCCCGATGAAAGGCTCCACCCGTGCAACCATGGCTCAGCTTCGCACCCGCGATCGCTCTCCTGACACTCTTTGCCGTCCAGGAAACATCCGCTCCCGCGCCCGTTCCGGTTGAGCAGGAGCCCCACCACCAGCTGCTGCTGAAAAATGATTCCCTGCTCGTCATGCGAGTTACTCTTCAGCCCGGTGAACGCAGCTTGTATCACATCCACTCGGTTGACGACGTGGCCGTTTGGCTCGACCATTCCAGCGCGGCGCAGCAACTCCCCAATGAGCCAGAGAGTGCTCCGGTCGAACAGAAGCCTGGCAACATTTCGTTGCGCACGCTGCATGAAACGCCGTTCACGCACCGGGTTCACAATTTGGGGCCGGGACTCTTCGACGTGTTGGACGTGGAACTTCTCCAGCGCCCGGAACATCCTTCCACAAGCGCTGCCGGGCCGGTGGCGGGCGAAAATCCCAGCGCCCGCGTATACAAATGGACGCTCGTGCCCGGCGAGGTCACTCCGATGCACACGCATGAGCATCCCTATCTGATCGTTGCGGCCACGGGATTCAACTTGAAAATGACCTCGCCGGACGGACAGTCTTTGACGCACGAAATCAAGCCTGGCGATTTTCATTGGATTACGACGAAGGTTACGCACACGCTGGCAAATGCGGGAACCGGCGAAGGTCAAATCATCGAAATCGAACTGAAGTAGTGGTGGGCCGCTTTCGCCCCTCGCGAATTACGATTCTTTCTCGGCTTTTGCCAGCCACTTATCCAACAGCGGCAAATGCTTCGGATCCATATCCACAAACGCAAGTCCCGCCCCACGGTTTGCCTGGGAATAGACGACACAGGCCTTGGTTTCAATCATGATGCTCTCTTCGGTCCAGATCTTCACCCGGACCACCGTATGTATGGGAAACGGGTTCATCATGTCCAGGTAACAACCGTTGCGGCTCAGTTCGCTGACGCGCGTCGCAATCCGTACTTCGGATTTTTCTTCCAGCAATTCCGCGCTGGCAAAAAACATGTAGCGTGGCGTGCGGCGGCGTTCGCGTTCCATCGTTCCTCCCAAGCTCTCGCGGTTGTTTCGTAAGGTGCAGTCAAACGTTCAGTACCTCTATCATCTCGCGCTTTCCCCCCAAATGCTCCTCCGCTTGCCCTTTGCGCCACTAGCGTCCACCTGACCGCAGCTTTCGTCCCCCGACGTTTACTGCTCACACCACCTGCCTGCGGTTGCCTTATACTGGCAGAGACGAACTGTGGGGCACCCAATGATGAAGAACAATCTCGAGACCACCGGTACAAGTCGCGTACGGCTGATTCTGATTGCCCTGATTCTCCTCCTAGGCGCCTATTGGGTGGGGGCACGCTACGGCCCGCGCCAGTCCAGAGAAGTGGAGGCCCGCCGCCTCGGGGTTGGCGCCAGCCCTAGTCCCAGCCAGCCGGGACTCAACTTGAAGAACGCCTCGGAGCGTTCGGAAGCCCTCACGGAAGACGAGTCCATCAACGTCCGCATCTATCGCCAGGCGTCTCCCGCCGTCGCCAACGTCCTCACCAAAGCCACCGAATATGACTTCTTTATGGATCCGGTTCCGGTCGAGGGCGCAGGCTCCGGCTTCCTGATCGATCCCCGCGGGTACATCCTTACGAATTTCCACGTCGTCGCCGGCGCGCAAACCATCGAAGTCATCCTCGGCGACAAGAGCCGCTATCCCGCGAAATTCGTCGGCGCTGACCAGCGCAACGATGTCGCGCTTGTCAAAATTGATCCGAAAGGGAAGCACCTCGCCTCCTTGACGCTTGGCGATTCCGCCGCGCTGCAGGTCGGCCAGAAAGTTCTCGCCATCGGGAATCCTTTCGGATTTCAATCCACGCTCACCACCGGTGTCGTCAGCGCTCTTGGCCGCACCGTGCAGACCAGCCAGAGCACATTCATTGATGACGCGATTCAAACCGACGCCTCCATTAATCGGGGCAATTCGGGCGGTCCGCTCATCAACACCCACGGCGATGTGATCGGTATCAACTCCGCGATCTACACGCCCTCCGGCACCGCCGCCGGCATCGGATTTGCCATTCCGATCAACACTGCGAAGCTTATCGCCAACGACCTCATCACCGAAGGCCGCGTCCGCCGCGCCTATCTCGGCGTAAGCACTTTGGAATTGACCGCATGGCTCGCCGAGGCGCTCGATTTGCCCGTTCAGGAAGGTCTGCTTGTAGAGCAATCGACCAAGGGCGGTCCCGCCGCCGCCGCCGGAATTCACGGTGGAGACCGCACCGTGCAATCCGGAATGCGCCGCCTGACCATCGGCGGTGACGTGATCGTCGGCATTGACGGCCAAAAAGTGGCCAATCAGTTCGACATGAATGTTCTGCTGAACCGCAAACGTCCCGGCGATTCGGTGACAGTCACTGTTTACCGCGGCGCCAAAAAAGTAGACGTTCCCGTCAAGCTCGGCGAACGCGACGGCAACTAAGCTGTCTCGGTCTAAAGTCCTTCTTCCATTTCCGAAAGGCTATTCCGGACAGGGAAGCCAGCCTCATGCCCCAAACTCCAACCGATACTTTTCCCGGTCCTCAGCCGTCATCGAAAACCAGCCCTCCGCAATATCCCGCACGCGCTCCAGCTCTTTCTGCATCTCCTGGTGTTTCGCTTCGATCATCGCCGCATCTGCATCCTGCGGCACATAAATTGGGTTCCCGCCAATCAACACTGCGCGCGCAAACAGTCCCGGCAACAGGAAATGGTCCCACGTCTTCTCAATTGTCTTCCCGCGATCCACGCCAATGTGGAACACCATAATCGGCGCGCCCGTCATCCGCGCCAGCAGCACTGGACCGACCTTGGCCACATACCGCGGCCCACGCGGCCCATCAATCGTAAACGCACAGTCGTAGCCTTCAGAAATTCGCTGCGACATCACTTGCAAGCCCCGCAACCCGCCGCGCGAGGAACTCCCTTGTGCGGTCCCGAATCCCAGCCACTCGATCACCTTCCGCGTCCACTGCCCATCAAAGGCCGTCGTGTTCATCACCACAATTTCCCGGTTTCGCGCGTACCACGAAATCGGCACGATCACCCGGTGCCAGAATGCCCAGATGCAGGGCTCCTCCTTTGCCAGGAACTCATCTACCCGGGCGCGTCCAGCGGTTTCGAACCGCAGCGTGGGCCCCAGCACGCGGATCACGCTGTACACCACCGCCGCGATGATCGGGATCTGTATCCGGCGGCTCCACGGCAGCTTTGGCAGCCGCGTATCGTAATGCGCGCTGACCGCCGCCTCGGATTCCTGGCCCTGTATGTCGCGGTTTTCCATCTTCCTATAGTATATAGAGTGTCCCTCTTTCCCCTGCCCCTATGGAGAGCGCAGCAATTGACCAGCACCGCCAATAACGGAACATCCCGCGGCATCGCCAGCTTTCTGGTCTGCGCCGCCATGTTCGCCGCTTCCTTTGTTGGAGCCGCGGCGCGTGCCGATAATCCTCCGGGTGATGCGATCGGCGTCATCGAAGGCGAGGCCATCTCGGTAGACGGCCCGATGACCGTGGAAGTGGTCCACGGCCAGGTGAAGACGGTCCTGCGCAGCGGCAGCGATGTCCACGTGAAGGCAGGTCAGGCGCGCATTGATCTGGTGGAAGGCGGGCAGATCATGATCTGCGGCCCCGCCCATTTCTCAATGTTGAAGGCCGGCGGCGCCATCACCCTGGCGCTCGATTCCGGCACGATTCATGCGGTCGTCGGAAGCGAGATCTCGCTCAACATTTACACCCCGCAAATCCAGGCGCATCCGGTTTCCATCGGAAATGGCGCCGAAGACGTGCTGGTCGGCCTCGATAGCGCGGGCGCCATGTGCATTCGGGCAAATAAAGGAGCGGTGCGCGTCGAGCAGCAGCTGACCGGGCAAAGCGTGCTGGTTCCCCAGAGCGGCGACGTCTCCCTGACCAACGGCCAGATCGAGAGTTTGCGGGCCGCTGTGGGCCACTGCGTCTGCGTCGTGCAGGCCGTGATGAAGCCCATGACTCCGGGAGTCGAAATCAGCCAACTGGCCACCCCGGACGAAATTAAAAAAAGAGCCGCGGAACCAAAAGCGCCCGTAACCCAGGAGAACGCGGAGCAGGTGGCACAGCCGGAAGAGCCTGTCTATCAGGTGTTCATGCCGCCGCTGCGATATGACGCCAAGACGAAAGTGCAGACCGAGTTCGATCCGAACCTGATCATCCTGGTCCGCCGCGTGCGTGTGCGGCCCACGCTGATCTTTCAAGGGCGCGTCGAAGGCGATCCGGTTGTGGCCAAGGCCGCTGGCTTAGCACCCCCAGGAAATTCGGTCTTAAAGCCACAAAAGCCAGAGGAAGTCTCCACCTGGAGCCGCGTGAAAACCTATTTCCGCAAGCTATGGTCGCCCTCGACGTGAGCTTCTACATACCTTCGTAGTTGGGGCCGCCTCCGCCCTCAGGAACAACCCAGTCGATGATCTGGTAGGGGTCGGCGATGTCGCAGGTCTTGCAATGCACGCAGTTCGCGGCGTTGATTTTCAGCTTCAAGCCATTGCCCTCTTTCACCATTTCATAGACTGCCGCCGGGCAGAAATACTGGCAGGGATTCCCAAATTCCTCCACACAGCGCGTTGCGCAGATGTTCAGATCCTGCACCTTCAAGTGGCACGGCTGATCTTCGTCGTGGCGTGTTCCGGAATGATAGACGTCGGTCAGGCGATCGAAGGTCAGCTTTCCGTCGCCCTTGAACCGTTCCGGCGCTGGCCGGCCGAAAATCGGGCGATAGGCTTCGTGGCCCGCGTGCGCGTGCATAGGATCGATGATGCCGGCGCCGCCGGTAATCTGCTGCAAGCCGGAGTAGAAGAATCCTTCCAGCAGACCGTTGCGAAAGGATTGATGAAAATTGCGAACCTTCCAGAGTTCTTTCTTGATGTAGCTCTTATCGATTTTTTCTTTATACAGCTTCAGCGTGTTCGCAGAGTAGTCGCCTTTCTTCAGCGCTTCGAAAATCGTCTCGGCAGCCAGCATGCCGCTCTTCATCGCCAGGTGCACGCCTTTCAGCCGCTGTGAATCGAGAAAACTGCCCGAGTCGCCGACGATGAGCCCGCCATCGAGATAGTTGCGCGGCATCGCGTACCATCCGCCGTAAGGAAGCGATTTCGCACCGTAGCGAACCAGTTTTCCGCCCTCCAGAATGTTGCGCACAAACGGATGCGTCTTCCACGTCTGAAACGCCGCATGGGGATCGAAACGCGAATCTTCATATTCGAGCGCGATCACCAGCCCGATCGAAACGCGGTTGCTGCTCAAGCCATAGATCCAGCCGCCGCCGTACATCTTGGTCGAAATCGGCCAGCCGAGCGTGTGCGCAACATACCCGGGCTGAATCTTTCCAGGCTGAATGTCCCAGAGCTCCTTGATCCCGATGCCGTAGCTTTGCGGATTGATGTTGTCGAGCTTCTTTTTCGCGACGAGCTGCTTTGTGAGCGAGCCGCGCGTTCCTTCGGCCAGCACCGTCACCTTGGCGCGCAGTTCGTAGCCGGGGGTGAAGTTGTCCTTGGGCTTGCCGTTCTTATCGAGCCCCTTGTCCTCGGTAATGACGCCGGCGATCCCGTCCCCTTCGTAGATCAGTTCCGCGCCGCCGAATTCCTTGAACAGGTTCACCCCCGCGGATTCGACGAGGCCGCCCATCCACTTCACCAGCTTGCTGAGCGAGATGACGTAATTGCCGGCGTTATTGAACGGCGGCGGCGTGATGGGCATGCGATACGAGGATTTTTCCGTGAAGACGAGCGCGGCGGAATCCGTGACCGGCGTATCGAGCGGCGCGGTTTTCTGAAAATCAGGAACCAGCTCCGCGAGCGCCTTGGGATTCATGATCGCCCCGGAAAGCTGGTGCGCTCCGATCTCCCGGCCCTTCTCAAGAACGTAAATGTTTTCTGCGGAAAGCTCGGGCTTCGCGCCGCTGGCATTGTGCTGCTTGATCAGGTTCGCAAGGTGCAGCGCGCACGCTAGACCCGCCGGCCCCGCGCCGACGATTAGAACGTCCGCTTCCAGTTGTTCTCGTTGAATGGCCATGCCGGTATTTTATCAAACAACCGTTTGGCGAAAAGCCGGAATCTGGCGGGAACGCGACTAGAAACCGGGAGCGCCGCTGGAAGCTGGCCGCATCTCTGGCGCGTTGACGCCGAAGCGAAGGTGCGCGAACCACGACTGGCTGAGCGACATGAAACCCGTATAGAGATAGCCCCAGACGAACAGCAAAAGAAACGGGACGGTGGCGTAATTCTCGTTAATGATGGCGTAGACGACTGTGAGCGCGAAGTAGAGGCCCAGGGCCACTTCGAAATACGGCATCCACCCGGCCTTGTTCTTATATTTCTTGGCGGCGAATGTGCCCGTCTTGCCTTCGATCTTGAATTTGGGCGTGCGCGCAAAATCAGACTTCTTGCCGACGATGGCTTCGATCACGGCCTGCGCATTTCGCACGCTGATGCCGATGCCCGTTGCCATGACAAACGGCATATACAGAAACGTGGTCAGCCAGGTCTTCGGGCGCAGCTCTTTTTGCGCCGCGAGATAAAAGCTGGAGATCGAGCACGTGGACGCCAGGAACAGCGGCAAGTCGATCACCAGCATCTGGAACCAGCCCTGATAGAAGCGCACGATCATCGCGGGCAGCAGCATCGTGGATAGCAGCACCATCAAAGGATAAGAAATGTTTGCGGTCAGATGGAAGAAAGCCTCGGACTTCACGAAAAACGGAACATCCGAGCGGAAAACCTTGGGAAGAATTTTCTTGGCCGTCTGCATCAGGCCCTTGGCCCAGCGCGCCTGCTGCGCCTTGAACCCGTTCATATCCACCGGCAGTTCGGAAGCGCACTCGATTTGGGGCAGGTAAAGAAATTTCCAACCTTTAAGCTGCGCTCGATAGGAAAGGTCGGTGTCTTCCGTCAGCGTGTCGTGCTCCCAGCCGCCGGCGGCATCAATGGCGGCGCGGCGCCATACACCGGCGGTGCCGTTAAAATTGAAAAATGTTCCGCGGCGCGAACGTCCTCCATGCTCGATCACGAAATGTCCGTCGAGCAGAATTGTTTCCACGCGCGTGAGCAGGGAATAGTCGCTGTTGAGATACGTCCACCGAGTCTGCACCATCCCGATCTTTCCCTCGGTTGCGGGATCAAGGAAATACGGCACCGTGCTCCGCAGGAAATCAGCCTGCGGGATGAAATCCGCGTCAAAGATAGCGACGAATTCTCCCTGCGCGGTCTTCAATCCATTTTCCAGCGCCCCGGCCTTGAATCCTTCGCGATTCGTCCGGTGGATATAGCTGATGGGAAGCCCTTGAATTGCGTGGCGCTCCACACACGCGCGTGCGACCTCTCGCGTTTCGTCGGTCGAATCGTCCAGCACCTGGATGTCCAGCAACTCGCGCGGATAGTCAAACTGCGCCACCGCATCCACCAGCCGCTCGATGACGTAGCGTTCGTTAAAGATAGGAAGCTGTATGGTAACCTTGGGCCAGTTTTCAACGGGTGGTGGCGTGGGGGGAATATTTTTGCGGTAGACAAAGTAGTCGTAAAGCAGCACGTACCGGTGCAGCCCGTAGAGCGCCAGCATGAACAGCACGATGAAGTAGGGGATCATCATCGCCAGGTCGAACGCGTTGGCGTTGTAAACCCCGGTAAACGTCTTGTCCGTGATTTTGTGCCAGTAGTGGCTCAAGCCGCCTTGGGCCACCGCCGCGAAAAGAAGTGGAACGAACTTCATCAAGATGCGCGTCTCTCCGAATGACTTCTGAAACTCAGTCTGAAAATCTGAAGCTCGCCGGGCTGCTGGCGGCAGGAGCGGTGCTGGAGGCGCTCTACCTGCGGATGCACAGCCTGTATTACCTGAAAAACCACGCGATTGCGTTTATGGTGTTGGCGCTGGCCGCCGGCCTAGTTTACCTGATTGCCTTGTACGGATTCGACCAGACACGGACGTCGCGCGCGTCCTTCATTTTACTCATTTTTGCCGCGCTTGTGTTTCGCGCCACCCTTTGGCCGATGCGACCCACACTTTCCGACGATCTGCAGCGCTATCGCTGGGACGCCAAAGTCCAGGCGAACGGCTGGAATCCTTACGCCATAGCGCCACAGGATCCACGGCTTGCCTACCTGCGCGACCATTACTACGAAATCATGCCGGGACGGGAAACGCCGACGATCTATCCTCCCGCGACCGAACTGCTTTATCGCGCGACCTGGAAACTCTTTCCTGGGCCGACGGAGTTCAAAGTGCCGTTTGCAGCGGCCGATGTTTTGGTGCTGTTGCTGTTGGCGTGGATGTTCCGCGAAGAAAAGGATCGCGCATTTCGCGTCGCGGTCTACGCCTGGAATCCGTTGGTGATCGTGGAATTTGCCAGCAGCGGCCACAACGACGTGCTGGCGCTCCTCGGAATTGTCGGCGGGCTGGCGCTGCTGAAGAAACGCCCCGCACTCGCCAGCGTTTCGATCGCGCTGGCAATGATGGCCAAGGTTTTTCCCGCCGTGCTGCTCCCTGTCTGGATTAGTCGAGCCGGATGGCCGGAGAAGCGTTCCGGTTGGTGGGCTGCGGCGCTGGCGGCCGCGGTTTCCGTGTTCGTGATATTGCCCTACCGGCATGGATTGGGGGCGCTTCGTGCGGACCTGGCACACTACGAAGCAAACTGGAAAAATTATCACGCCAGCCTGTACACCGTGGTCGACTGGCTAACCGGCGGCGGAACCCATTCAACTGCACTGTTTAGCGCCGCGGTGATCTCGGGGCTGGCGCTCTGGCTCGCGTGGAAACGCGCCGAGCCTGCACGCGCGGCTTACCTGCTCATCGGAACCAGCCTTGCATTCTGGCCCAACGGCTATCCCTGGTATTTCACCTGGATTATTCCGCTGTTGTGTTTTTTCCCGAATCCCGCCTGGCTCCTGGTCACCGTGCTGCAGTTTCTGTCCTACAACGTCCTCATAGGCTACGGAATTCTTGGCCAATTCAAATTTGATCCGCTGATGCAATGGCTGGTCTATGTCCCGTTCTACGCTTTGCTTGTCGGCGACTGGGTACTACGGCGGAACCGCTCGAGCACACTAGACAACAATCAACAAGGAAGCGGCGCTCTAGGAAAGGGTTAACCAGGAAGATTTCAACACCGAGAATGCCGAGAAACTAAATCGAGTACACAGGAAATCAAGACAGAAGAATCGCCCCGGCCATGTTTAAGCAGGAAGAGCGAATTCTTCGACCCACGCGTTGCCTTCCCAACGAATCAGGGAACCAGAACAATCTTGCCGTGGGCGCCGGGCGTGAGGACGTCCACATGCGCTTTCGCCGCATCTTTCAATGGGAGTTCTTTCCCCACAATCGGCCGCAAAGTGCCCTGTTCCAGCCCCGCGCCGATGGCGGCGTGAATTTCCACCAGTTCAGGTTCCGGCACCCCCCAAAGCGTGAAGCCTTTGGCCGTCCCGCGCCGCGCCATCAGGTCCCGCGGGTTGATCGTAATTTCGCCGCGGTTGCCGATGATGATCACGCGTCCGTTCATCGCCAGCAATTTCATATCGGTCGAAAGATTCACGTTCGCAAGCATTTCGAGAATCACATCCACACCGCGTCCGCTGGTAGCCATCATAATCTCGTCGGTGTAACCCGGCTTGCTGTGATCGAACGTCTGGTGCGCGCCCTCTTTTTTCGCCAGGTCCATGCCCTTCTGCGTTCCCGCGGTTCCGAAAACGTTCATTCCCATAGCGCGAGAGAATTGCGCCGCTGCCGTGCCGACTCCTCCGCTCGCTCCGTGGATCAACACAGTTTCTCCCGGACGCGCGTGCGCATGATGAATCAGCGCGGTAATGGCCGTTCCATACGGAACCCAAACTCCTGCTCCCTGCGTGAACGAGATTTTTTCGGGCAGCGCATGCACCTGGGATTCGAGCGCCAACGCATATTCGGCGTACGCGCCGCTCACCGTCCTGGCTGTGTAAACGCGAGCGCCGGGCTTGAATTTGGTAATGCCCTCGCCCACAGCTTCGATGACGCCTGCGGCATCCGAGCCCGGCGTATACGGCAGGGGCGGCTTGATGGCATAAGTTCCGTTGCGCATGTACGTATCGTAGGGATTCACGCCCGCTGCATGCACGCGGACAAGAACTTGCCCGGGTCCCGGCTTGGGCGTCGGGATCTCCTGCAACTGCAAAACTTCCGGCCCGCCGAACTGGTGCACTTGTATCGCTTTCATAGGCTATCTCCAAGACGCGCGACAATCCGTGAATCATTACGTGAAATCATCGTCGTTCGAGCAACAACAAGATACTCGGAAACGGTTCAGCCGCCAAAATGGAAAAAACAGAAATTAGTTCAGAAATGATCGTCGTGAATCAGAGCGGCCGCTGCTGTGCCGTCCGTGGTTTTCGCCCAGGCCGAAGTCTGCCAGTTATCCTTCGATTTCTTCGCGGGAATAAAAGCCGCCATCGGCTGTTCGAAACGTTCGGCAAGACCGTAAACGTAAGGTTCATAGAGATTGCGGAGTTCCAAAAGTTTTTGATCCGCTTCCGGCGTCGCCGAGAGTTTTGTGCCGTGCTTCGCCAGGGTCTCGCGAATAAGCAGCAACACCTCCGGAGGGAGGCGATCCTTCTCCGGCGAGTGAGGCACGACCGAGAACACCTGGCAAAGGTCGGCAACCGCGTGCCGCGCGATCGCAAACGTAAGCTGCGCCTGCCGGGCGCAAACGTCTTCCATGCCGGAAATCGTCAGTGCGCACGCGTCCAGAATTGCGGTCAGCGAACTGATCCACGACTGATTGTCGTGTTGCGAGCGAAAGTACGCGAGCACCGGATACGAAAGGTGGCTTTCCAGGAGTTGTGCGGACCACCGCTCCCAATCTTTGAACAACTTGCGCAACTCTTCATGGCCGCCGGTGAACGTGTGACGCAGAAGAAGTTCTCCCCCGGTGGGAGGCGTGCCCGCCCGGGCATCCAGAAGTACAATCTCCGTCTCGCGGTCGGCAAACGAACCGTAAATAAATGGCAAATACCCGATGAGCGCGGCAAGAAAACCGAAGCCAAATCCGGACTCCGCAACCACCAGGAATCGCGAGACACCGGAGCGCGGAACGACGTCACCCAATCCCAATGTGAAAAATGTGGTGCCGCTGAGATACAGGTCGGTGTAAAAGCTGGGCGTACCCCCGGTTAGATTCACGGCCGAACCGGCTCCGTACTGCATCATGGCGAAACTGATAATCAGCCCCACCGCCCATACCGCAATCAGAAACAGCAAGGAAATTGGCCCGTAAAATCCAAGGAAAGACTCGCGGCGCTTTTTTGAAGGGATGAGGCGCGCGTAAAACCTCCATGTCGTCCAGGTGAACAGGTAATAGATGCGCGCCAGGCGGAATTTCCGGGTGACACGTCGAGGGAGGATGATCGCCTCGAACGCGTCCCAACTCACAATGAAGAAAATAACAACGCCGGCGATGAACACACCCGGAGCAAGAATCATGAGGAACCTGCCTCTTTCATCGCGGCCGACGCGGTGCTCAAGCGGAGACGGACGTGACCAGACGCGCGCTCACCGAAATTTCCGTCTTGAATAGCCTGGAGACGGGGCATCCGCTCTCGGCGCCCTTGACGGCGGCGTCAAACTTCGCCTTGTCGGCATTGGGAATCGTGGCCACTAGGTCGAGATGGCTCTTGGTGATGGAAAAGCCTTCTCCCACCTTCTCGAGCGAGATGGTGCAGGTGGTTTCGAGCTTCGAAGCGATCATTCCCGCGGCGCCGAGCTGATTGGAGAGCGCCATGGTGAAGCAGCCCGCATGGGCCGCGGCCAGCAGCTCTTCTGGGTTGGTCCCGACGCCATTTTCAAAGCGGGTCGAAAACGAGTACTGCGTCTCCTTCAATGTGCCGCTATCGGTCGAAATCGAGCCTTTGCCGGATTTCAGATCGCCTTGCCAGACTGCGGAAGCTTTGCGTTGCATGGGTGGTCTCCTTGTTGCTGACGATGGCTGCGGGTCAGACAGCTTTGATTCACGGGGGCGGGGGATGGTTACGCAGCCAAGCCTGAATTCTACCACTTGTGGAAGATGAAAAACGCCGCCAGCGTAATGAAGGCGAATCCGACCAGGTAGTTCCACTTCATGGGCTCGCCAAGATAGCTAATCGAAAAAACCGAGAAGACCGAGAGCGTGATGACCTCTTGAATCGTTTTGAGTTGCGCGGCGTTGAATTCGTAAGAGCCGATCCGGTTGGCCGGTACCTGGAAGCAGTATTCAAAAAAGGCGATCCCCCAGCTGATCAGCACGACCTTCCAGAGCGCCACATTGCGGAACTTCAAATGCCCATACCACGCGAACGTCATGAAAATATTCGAAATGGTGAGAAGTAGAATCGTCCGCAAGGTTTGCTCCCACGTGAATGACGAAAGTGTGATTCCGGGAAGGACCGAACCGTTTCGTTTTTTCGCTATGGAATGCACGCCGGCCAGATTCCCCGGATATAAATCGTGTTCTGCACCACCCGGTAGTAGACCAGCCAGTTCCCGGCATGGAACCAGCGGTGGCGTCTGAATCGACGCCCTTTTGTGCGCACAGGATACATGTGCGGGAACCGGGCCAGATTTGTCAGATGCTCAAAAATGGCGTTCTGCTCAGATTCCGGAAGTTCGTAGACCAAATCCCTTATGGGATCTGCCCAAACTATCCGTGTCATTGCCGTTTCTTGGCGCTTCGCTTCCCGAGCGCCTTTGACTTGCGGACGACCTCCTCATGGGGCGTGACGCGGCCTTCCCGGATCGCGCGGTCGGACCCCTCCATCATTTTCTGGAAAGCAGGGTCGGCTTCGATCTTATCCAAGCGGTCTTCCATGTCGGAGTAGACCTGGATCGCCTCCCGGATCACCAGGCTGCGGTTGCCGCCGCGGTAAGACGCCAGTTCATCCAGCAATTTGTCGGTTCGCTTGTCGAGCACAAACTGTTTGCGCATGGTGGAACTCCTGAGCGCAGATTACTCCCTGGGTGTGGAAGATTCAATACCATTCATGAATAGTGTTGAACGCACGCAGCACTCAGCACGAAGTGACCAGTGCTACTGAATTTTGGAGCCTTTAGAGAGATTGTGTCGGGCGCAAAGAAGTCGAATGTTCCCGGCTGTCAGGGAGGTTCCTCCCTTCGAAAACGGTAGATCATGATCAAAGTGCAAGTTGCTCTTGGAGCCGCAGAGCACACATTGGCCTTTGTCTCGTTGCCACACCTCTAACTTCACAGCTGAAGGGATAACTCGATTGTGAAGCAATTCCGAAGCGGATTGTGGCACCGCGGAACGCTCCGACTCGGTAAGCTCAAGGCGAAACTTAAAGACAAATCTTCGCTCATCGGAAGCAGTCCATGCATCCGTCAGCAAGAAAAAGCCATTGAATGCCCAAATGCCCGCATGAATTTTCTCGTAGACCGCTACTAGCTCAGGAGCTGATTCACCCTTCTTAGCCTGAACGGCAGCCTGTTCGAAGAGCCCATTCTGGGTAAGTTTGCCCCCGACGGTGGATCTAGGCTGGTCAAGATTTTTGGGGTTTGGATTTTCCGTAGTCTTGGAGACATCGTGGCCTTAGTAAATCAATACTCTGCCGTTCTCTTCGACGAGGTCTCGGTATGGCGCGTTGGGCCGACGGCTCATCAGAATTAGACTGCAGTCAGGTCTGAGCCGAAAATTCATGCCCTTCTGTAGGCTCGCGGTCCATGCCTGACACATTTCGAGGTATGAGATGACTTCACCGGAAGCGTGTGGGAGTTCCTGCATCCGGCGATTCCAAACCTAAGCGTTGAGGCTGAGAGAGACGAGCCCCGGCGGCGTGGCGGGAACAATGGGTGGAAGTTTGGAGCGGTCGACCGGGTTGTAGAGCGTGTCGCGCTCAACCGGCACACGGCCGGCGGCGCGGATCAGGCGCTCGAGTTCGCTGAGCGGCGTGAATTCCGACGTTTTTGCGCCTGCATCGTGATAAATCTTTTCCTCGACCACCGTGCCGTCCAGATCGTTGGCGCCGAACCGCAGCGCGATTTGCGCGATGCTGGGCGTCAGCATGATCCAGTACGCCTTGATGTGATCGAAATTATCCAGCATCAGGCGCGACACCGCGATGCAACGCAGGTCGTCGTAGCCCGTCGGCTTCGGAATGTGCGCCAGTGCCGTATTGTCTGGGTGAAAAGCCAGCGGAATAAACGCGACGAAGCCGTGCGTCTCGTCCTGCGCCTCGCGCAAAAGCGCCAGGTGATCCACGCGCTCTTCGATCGTTTCCACATGGCCATACAGCATCGTGGCATTCGAACGCAGCCCGATCCGATGCGCTTTCTTCGCAATACTTAGCCACATCCGCCCGCTCACTTTGTGGTCGCAAATAATTTTGCGCACGCGAGGATGAAAAATCTCCGCTCCGCCGCCGGGGCACGAATCCACGCCGGCCTCTTTCATCTTCTTCAGCGTTTCTTCAATGGTCAGCTTTGCGATGCGCGCGAAATAGTGCACCTCCACCATCGTGAATGCCTTCAGGTGCACGTGGGGATGCCGCTGCTTCAGCCCGCTGATCATCTCCAGAAAATGGTCGAACGAAAGATCCGGGTGCAACCCACCAACAATGTGAAACTCCGTCGCACCCTCGCGCACGCCCTGCGCCGCGCGCTGGTAAACCTCTTCGAGCGCATAAGTGTATGCGCCGGGAGCGTTGGGATCGCGCCCAAACGCGCAAAGCTTGCAATGCGCCACGCAGACGTTTGTGGGATTGATGTGGCGATTCACGTTGTAATAGGTGACGTTGCCGTGCCGCTTTTCCCGTACATAATTTGCCAGCCAGCCAACAGTAAGCAGATCCGGCGAACGGAACAGCGCCACGCCGTCTTCAAACGAGAGGCGCTCACCCGCCAGCACCTTGTCGGCGATGGGTTTCAATGTTACGTCGTTAATCGTCAGTTCAGCCACGGTCATCCCAATCTATTAGAGGGCGATTTGCGCTTCGCCGCTACTTGAATTCGCTTTTCGAAACAATCAAACAATTCAAACGCGCCACAATGCAGCCGCGGCGCCCCAGAACAAAAGGAACAACATACTAATATAGCCGTTCACGGTGAAAAACGCAGCGTTCAGCTTGCTCAGGTCGTCAGCCTTGACCAGCGAATGCTCGTAAGCCAGCAGCGCGGCTACAACCGCAATTCCGGCCCATGCCGGCCAGGGCAGCCCAAATCCGTACGCCAGCCAACTCAGCAGCGCGACCACGCCAACATGCATCGCTCGCGCGATCTGCAACGCGCCCGCAATTCCGAATCGCTTCGGGATCGAATAGAGCCCCGCGTTCTTGTCGAACTCCAAGTCCTGGCAAGCGTAGAGCACATCAAAGCCGCCAACCCAGAGCGTGACCGCGCCGCAGAGAATCAGCATTCGCCAATCGAGCCCGCCGGTGATCGCGATCCACGCGGCCGCCGGTGAAATGCCCAGTGCAAAGCCCAGGAACAGGTGCGACCAGTGGGTGAACCGCTTCGTGTAGGAATAGAAAAAGAGAATCGCAATCGCCACAGGCGCCAGCTTCAGCGCCAGCGGATTCAATTGCCAGGCAGCAACGAAAAACACTGCAACCGCGAGCAAAGTAAATGTCCATGCAAAGGAGACGGATAACGCACCCGTTGCCAGTGCCCGCATCTTTGTGCGCGGATTTTCCTTGTCGTAGCGCACATCCGCGATGCGGTTCAGCGTCATCGCCGCCGAGCGCGCCGCCACCATCGCCACCACAATCCACAAAACCTGCCGCGGTGTTGGCCAGCCGTGCAGCGTCGCGCGCGCCGCCAGCAGCGCCCCCGTCAGCGCAAACGGCAGCGCAAACACGGAGTGCTCAAACTTGATCATCTCCAGCACGGTGCGAATGCGAGCGGTCATGCGATTAACTCTCCGCTTTCTTCGCCGCGGCGCTGCCTGTCCAGCGAAACATTTTTTCTTGCGGCAGTCCGGCTTGCGCCAGCACCCGGCACACATATTGCGTCACCAGGTCATCAACGGTTTTCGGCATGTGATAAAACGAAGGCATCACCGGCATGATCACAGCTCCCGCGGCTTGCGCCCGCAGCATGTTTTCCAGATGAATCCTGTTCAGCGGCGTGTCGCGAACGCAAAGAATCAGCTTCCGCCCCTCTTTCAACATCACGTCCGCCGACCGCGCCATCAGGTCGTCGCAAGTCCCGGAAGCAATCGAGGCCAGCGCGCCCACGGTGCAGGGAATCACGATCATCGCGTCCACGCTATAGCTGCCGGAGGCGACGGACGCGCCCACGTCTTTATTCGAGATAACCTCAATCTTCTTTGGAGTGCGCCCCAGCACGCGCCCCGGCAGTTTCTTCAAATCGCCCGAGGTAATGCGGAGTTCCTCGGCAAAAAGCCGCTGCCCAGTTTCCGTAACCACCAGGTGGACGCGCCCAACCCGCGGATCGTCCTCCAGCATCGCAAGCGTCTTCTGCGCGAAAACGGCGCCGCTCGCTCCGGTCACACCCACCGTAATCGTTTGTCCCTTGATCGAAGGCATGGAATTGTCTGCGGTTCTTTCAGTCTCGCAGCGGCTCGCAGGCAAGTCAAGCTTAGCCCCTGCGTCGCGGCGATGTTAAGATGCGTAGCGGTCAAACACGATGAAATCCGACGAACTATTGAAACTTTTGCAGGCGGTGGAGTCCGGGAAACTCATCTCCGAAGCAGCCCTGGCCAAGCTGAAGCATTTACCCTTTGAAGATATCGGCTTTGCCAAGGTCGATCATCACCGCGCGTTGCGGCAAGGCTACGCCGAAGTGATTTTCGGCAAGGGCAAGACGCCCGCGCAGGTGGCCCAGATCGTTCGAGCCATGGTCTCGAAAAAAGCGTCGACCCACAATGTGCTGGTCACCCGCGCTGACGCCAAAATCTTCGCCGCCGTGAAACGCGTCAGCCGCGGCGCGAAATTTCATCCGCTCTCCGGCGTGATCCTCATCGAACGAAGCAGCGAAATTTCAGGGAAGGGAACTATCCTCGTCGTTTCCGCAGGCACCAGCGATATTCCCGTGGCCGAGGAAGCCGTGCTCACGGCCCGCATGATGGGCAACCGCGTCGAGCAACTCTTCGACGTAGGCGTCGCTGGCATCCACCGTTTGCTGGAGCACCGCAGCAATCTCGCCGAAGCCCGCGTGATCATCTGCGTAGCCGGAATGGAGGGCGCGTTGCCAAGCGTGGTCGGCGGCCTAGTCGGCATTCCCGTGATCGCCGTGCCAACCAGCACCGGCTATGGCGCAAGCTTCGGCGGGGTAGCCGCCCTCCTCGGCATGCTGAACTCCTGCGCCTCCAACGTCACCGTAGTGAACATCGACAACGGATTCGGCGCCGCCTGCGTCGCGTCCTGCATCAACCGCCTGTAATCAGGTATTTCTCAACAGCACTTTCATTACGCCGCGCTTCTGGGCGTGTGCGATAGCCGCGGGGGCATCTTTTAAGGCAAAAGTACGGGTAATAAGCGGCGAGGGATCCACTTTGCCCGAGCGGAGAAGCGCGATGGCTTTTGCAAACGGCCCGCAGCGCGAACCGACAACGGTGATTTCCTTCACCACGATGGGCCAGGTTTCCACTGGCGCCGCACCGTGAAACGTGGATTTCAGCAGCAGCGTGCCGCGCGGCTCGGTCATCCGCTGCGCCAGCGCCAAGCCCGTCGGCGAGCCGGTTGCTTCCACGACCAGCCGATAATTGTCCTTCACACGTGTCAAATCGCTCGCATCGCCGCGCACTTGCTTCGCCGCGACGCCAGCCCTCCGCGCCAAAGTCAGCTTGCTGGCATGCTTCCCATAAAGAACGACACGCGCACCCGCGGCCTTTAAAACCATTGCGATTAGTTGCGCCAATTTCCCATCGCCAAGCACGGCTGCCTTTGGAAACTTTCGGATATCGAGTTGATCCAGAATCTGGCACGCCGCGGCCAGTGGCTCAATAAACACGGCCTTCTGGTCGCTTACACTGGACGGCACAAAATGCAGATTTTCAACCGGCAGGGCCAGATATTCCGCGAATGCCCCATCGTGCGCCACGATTCCCAGAACCGTCCGGCGTGCGCAGTGCGTCTTCAGCCCACGCTCGCAAAAATCGCACAGTCGCCGAAATCCATAAGCCACGCAGGTCACATTGATTTCGCCGGCCACGCGCTTGCCCACCCACCGCTTTCTCGCAGCCCTCGAAACTCCGGCGACCTCCACGACCTCGCCTACAAATTCGTGCCCCGGCGTACCTCTAAAACTGTGGTAACCACGTAGAATCTCCACGTCGGTGTTGCAAATTCCCGCCAACCGCACGCAAACCAGCGCCCATCCCGGCCGCAATTTGGGAATCGGCTTGAGCACCTCGGCAAGCTTCTTGCCTTTCACCACAAAGCTGATCATCTTCATTTCACTTTTCGGATTTTTTGGAAAAGTTATGATGAATTGGCTCCACCACGGCTCTCATTTGTTTTCTTGGTTCTTAGTGCAGTGCCAGAACTAACGCTTCCATCAGCGCGGCCTCCTGTTCCGGGAAGACCGTGCGCAGGTCAATGAGCAGCCAGTCGTCTTCAATCCGGGCGATGACGGGCACCGCGCCCGTTCTCAGCCGAGCCTCCAATTCGCTCGCGGAACGCCGCGCGCTGGCGGTACGCAGGACCTTCGTCGGCAGCGACTGCGCAGGCGTCGAACCTCCTCCCACAAGCGAGCGCCCGTCCGCTATTTCCACTTCCGCATCGGAGCCAGCAACTTTCGCCGACAACACCTTGTAGAATTCGTCCGTGCGCGCGGAAATCTCTTCGATGCTCATCTGCATCATCCACAGCGCGGGAATCTCGCTCCACGCCCCGCGAAGATAGGCGCGCAATGTCGCTTCCATCGCGGCAATCGTCAGCTTGTCCACGCGCAGCGCCCGGAATAGTGGGTGCCGCCGCACTTTTTGTACCAGATCCTTTTTCCCCGCGATGATGCCGGCTTGCGGTCCGCCAAGCATCTTGTCCCCGCTGAAAAGTACCAGGGAGAATCCTGCCTCCAAGCTTTCCCGCGCCGTCGGTTCGTTGATTCCCATGGGCGAAAGATCCACCAGGCAGCCGGAGCCCAAATCTTCTACCACCGGCAGCCGGCTGCGGTGCCCGAGCGCAATCAGATCCGCCACTTCCGGCTTTTCCGTAAATCCCGACACCGTAAAATTCGAAGGGTGTACGCGCAAGATCACGCACGTCTTTTCATTGATCGCGTTCTCATAATCGGCGATCCGGGTGCGATTCGTCGTGCCCACTTCGCGCAGCACCGCACCGCTCTGCTCCATGATTTCCGGAATGCGGAAGCCGTCACCGATTTCGATCAGTTCGCCGCGCGATACGATGACCTCGCCGCCGCGCGCCAGCGCCGCCAGTGTCACCAGCACCGCCGCCGCGCAGTTGTTCACCACGATGGCCGCTTCCGCGCCGGTTAGCCGCTCGATCAGCCGCGAAGTGTGCGCGTCGCGTTTCCCGCGCGTCCCGGCCGCAACGTCGTACTCGAGATTTGAATATTGCGTTGCGGTTTGCCGAAACTCGTTCAGGATGGCGGCCGGCAGCGGCGCCCGCCCCAAATTCGTGTGCAGGATCACACCGGAGGCATTGATAACCCCGCGCAGCGAAGGCGTAAGCGCCTGCTCAACACTCCGCACAACTCGCAATTCAATCGCCTGTGCAGCAAGCTGGGTTTCTTCTAGTGGCTCCCCTGAAACTATTTCTCTTCGTAGCTGCGCAAGGACGCCACGAACCATCTCCACGAGAAAACTGCGCTCAATCGAATCGGCCAATGCAATCACCCCTGGCCGCAGCAACAATTCATCCACCGAGGGCAGCTGCCGCAGCAGTGCCGTCTGGTCCGCGCTCGACGCGGGCTTTGCTTTTTCCGGCATGCCGCCATTGGAGCACAGCAGGGAATCGCCCTGCAATTGCCAACTGCACAAACGGTCAGCCCCAAGCTCCCCCGGCCGTTGTTTCATGCGCAGCGCGCCGCCCCGCCGCCGTTGACGTCCGCCAAAACCGCACCTAGGATGAACTCTCGGGGATTTCCATCTCATGGCCACAATTGACGAGGATCTCTCGGCACTCGAGCGCGACATTCGTCAGCTCAAGATTGAGTACGACATGTATTTCGGTGGCGGCCGCAAGCGCCCTCCCACCGAAATCGAGTGGCGCATTGAAATGATCGTCAAGCGCTACGGGGAGCGCGGCGGCGACATGAAGTTCGGCCAGCGATTTCGTTTCGGTAATCTGGCGCAAACCTACGCAAAGTATAAGGACATTTTCCGCAAGCGCCTGGCACAGCGTGAAGAAGGCAAAGTGCAGCGGCACTTTGGCGCCGCGGCCAAAGCCATCGAAGCCGAGCGAGCTAAAGCTGCGGCTGCGACTGCTTCCACCGAAGCCGCCAAGGTCTTCCGCGTGGTCTGCACTGCCCCGGAAAAGGAAGCCGACAAAGTCGAGCAGCTCTACGAAGCCTTCGTCAGCGCCAAGCAAGCGGCAGGCGAAGAAATGGGCAAGATGACCCGCGCCGGTTTCAATGAATTCGTGCGTAAAAAGACCAAGGATCTCCAGAAAGAAAAGAATTGCAACGAAGTCGAATACGTCGTCGAGACCGTCGACGGCCAGGTGAAACTCAAAGCCCTCGTCAAATCCTGATCCTCCCTCCGCAAAATTTCCCACAGATCCGCGTTTCCGGTTTTTTGCGCCTCCGCGTAAACTGATAAGTCCTTTACCGCATTGGAGGCGACATGGTCGTGGAGCGCGCGCTGATCAGCGTATTCGACAAGACCGGTATCGTGGAGTTTGCCCGCCGGCTAGCGGCACTGAAAATCGAAATTCTCTCGACCGGCGGCACTTCAAAACTCCTGCGCGAAGCCGGCGTGCCGGTGAAAGACGTTTCTGACTTCACCAACTGGCCGGAAATGCTCGGCGGCCGCGTGAAGACGCTGCATCCGAAGGTGCACGGAGGCCTGCTTTACCGCCGCCACAATCCCGACGACCTGAAGCAGGCAAAGGAACATGGCATCACGCCCATCGATCTGGTGGTCGTGAATCTGTATCCCTTCGAAGCCACTGCTGCGAAGGAATATCTCCCGCCCGAAGAGCTGATTGAAAACATCGATATCGGCGGCCCCACGATGCTGCGCTCCGCCGCCAAGAATTTCGAAAGCGTGACGGTCGTCACGGATCCCGCCGACTACCAACGCATCGCCGCTGAACTCGAAACCAAGGGAGATACTTTGCTCGCAACGCGCCTCGACCTCGCGCGGAAAGTCTTCGGCCTGACCTCGCGTTACGACGGCGTAATTACCATGAATCTTGAACGGCTCGCCCTGCAAGGGGAAAAGCTGGAGGTCCAGCAAAAGGGTGGCCTCACCGAACGCGTCTACGTCGCCCTTCGCCGCAAACAGGAATTGCGCTACGGCGAAAATCCGCACCAGGCCGCGGCGCTTTACATTCCCGCAGGCCATCCCGCCACGGGACTCGCCGCCGCAAAGCAGCTTCAGGGCAAGGAACTCTCCTACAACAACTACGTCGACCTCGAAGCCGCCCGCAGCCTGGTCGCCGAATTCGAAGGCCCCGCCGCCGTCATCATCAAGCACAACAATCCCTGCGGCGCCGCCGAGCAGTCCACCCTGCTCGATGCATATACGAAGGCGCTGGCCAGCGACCCGGTCTCCGCATTCGGTGGCGTGCTTGCGTTCAACCACATCGTCGACGCGCTGACCGCGGAAGAAGTGGCCAAGCTTTTCGTCGAATGCATCGTGGCCCCAGGCTTTGCCGATCGCGCGCAGGAAATCTTTGCCGCCAAGAAAAATCTGCGCCTGCTTCATCTGCCGCAGGGCGGCCTCGATCACGACAAAGAATTACAGATGAAGCGGATTCTCGGTGGCGTGCTGATCCAGCAGCCTGACCTCGGCAACCTGCACGATAAGGAATTGAAAGTCGTCACCAAGCGCGAGCCCACCGCCGCCGAACTCGCCGACCTGAAATTCGCCTGGAAAATCTGCAAGCACGTGAAGTCCAACGCCATTGTCTTTGCCAAGGATCGCGCAACGCTGGGCGTGGGCGCGGGACAAATGAGCCGCGTCGATTCCGTGAAAATTGCCGTAATGAAAGCGCAAAACTCACTGAAGGGAACCGCCGTCGCATCCGACGCCTTCTTCCCGTTCCCCGACGGCGTTGAAGAAGCCGCCAAAGCCGGCGCCACTGCTGTGATTCAGCCCGGAGGGTCAATAAAAGACTCCGAAGTCATCGCCACAGCCGACCGCCTGGGCCTGGCTATGGTCTTCACCAACATGCGCCACTTTTTGCACTGAGAGCCAGCGCAACTGAATCGGTACTACGCCGATCTGACGGCATTCTGGCTCGGCTCCCACACGAACCAATGCCTCGTGCGGTTGCACACCGCGCAGACCGAAAGCATCACCGGCACCTCGATGAGTACGCCCACAACCGTTGCCAGTGCCGCGCCGGAACTCGCTCCAAACAATGCGATGGATGTAGCCACCGCAAGCTCAAAGAAGTTGCTTGCACCGATTAGCGCGCCGGGCGCGGCGATCGCGTGGTCAACTCGAAAGAATCGCATCAGTCCGTATGCTAGCCCGGAATTGAAATAGACCTGAAGGAGTATCGGCACCGCAATCAGAAGTACATGTAGCGACTTGCCGGTAAGATTGTCCGCCTGAAACGCAAAGATCAGGAGAAGGGTGGCCAGCAACGAAAGAATTGTTACCGGAGAAAACTTGGGAAGCAGAACGTTCTCAAACCATTCCTTGCCGGAGCGGCGGAGAATCGCTGCCCTCAGCGTTGCCCCTACCGCCAGCGGGATCACGATAAATGCCAGAACGGATTGGAACAAAACAAGAAACGGCACGGAAAGGGAAGAAGCTCCGCTCACCAGAAAGCGGACGATCGGCGCAAAAAGAAACAACATGATCAGGTCATTCAGCGAGACCTGCACCAGCGTGTATGCCGGATCGCCTTTGGTCAGGTAACTCCAGACAAAAACCATGGCGGTACACGGCGCGGCGGCCAGAATGATGGTGCCGGCGATATACTGGCTGGCTTCGGCGGGTGAAATCCACGCCGAAAAAACGTGCCGGAAGAAAATCCAGGAAATCAGCGCCATCGAGAACGGCTTGACCATCCAGTTGACGAACAGCGTAATCAGCACTCCCCTCGGCCTCTTGCCAACGGCGCGTATCGAAGTGAAATCCACCTTCATCATCATCGGGATGATCATCAACCAGATGAATACGGCGATCGGCAGATTGATCTGGCTGCCCTTGCCGAATTCCAGCTCCCGAATCGCGCTGATCCCGCCCGGCCAAAGCTTCCCAAGCAGGACACCCGCGATCATGCACAGCGCCACCCATAGGGTGAGATAGCGTTCAAACACATTCATGCTTGTGGCCGACGAACGAGGAGCAGCAGCCGGAGAAGGATAGTTGGCGGGTTTCACGATTCCCGCCCGATGCGGGTAACTTCCTTTTTCACCGCCAGGGCATCGAGCTTCTCGAACGGCAAGCTCAAAAATAAGTCAATCCGGCGTCCCAGGGTTACAAACGCGTCTCGAAACGCGCGCGTGAGCTCCTCCGGCGTTTTCCCAAGATTGCCGGGATCGGGAATTCCCCAGTGTGCGGTGATTGGTTGCCCCGGCCACACTGGACAAACTTCCGCCGCTGCCGAATCGCACACCGTAAACACGAACTGCATTTGCGGCGCGTCGGGCTTCGCAAATTCATCCCAACTCTTGCTCCACAATCCTTCGACCGGCAGGCCGGCCGATTCCAGTTGCTTCAGCGCGTAGGGATGCACATGCCCGGCCGGATGGCTGCCCGCGCTGAATGCGCGAAAATTGGGCCGGCCGCGGCGATTCAGGATGGCTTCCGCGAGAATGGAACGCGAGGAGTTGCCGGTGCAAAGAAATAAAACATTGTAGGGTTTTTGCATGGCTGTAGAGTTCAACTGCAGCAGGTTGGACCGCAGCAGGATTTGCTGGTCGGCTTCGACGCCCGAACAAACGCGCTCATGAACTTGTCTTTTACCAACGGGCCAACTTTTTCCGCGTCGAATCCCGCCGCTTCCAGAAACTCGCGCGCCTCTTCCACCTGGTAAACCCGTGTCGGCTCCACTTCAATCGCGCCGAATCCCGCCGCATTCAGTTTTTCCACGTACTCGGTTTCCTGCAGCGCGCCGGCGATGCAACCGACCCACAATTCCATGCTCTTCCGTATTTCTGGCGGCACTTGGCCGCGCAGCACCACATCCGAAACCGCCAGCCGACCTCCTGGCTTCAACACGCGAAACGCCTCGTGCAGCACGCGGTCCTTGTCGCCCGAAAGATTGATGACGCAATTCGAAATGATCACGTCCACCGTGTTGTCCGGCAGCGGAATGTTTTCGATCGTCCCTTTCAGAAACTCCACATTCTGCACCCCGGCCTTGCGCTGGTTTTCCCGCGCCAGCGCCAGCATCTCGTCCGTCATGTCCAATCCATACGCCTTGCCGGCTGGCCCCACGCGCTTCGCGGAAAGCAACACGTCAATGCCGCCTCCGGAGCCGAGATCAAGCACTACTTCGCCCACCTGCAATTTCGCCAGCGCCGTCGGATTCCCGCAGCCAAGCGAAGCGGCCACCGCATCCGCCGGCAGGCTGCCTTTTTCCGCTTCACCATACAAATTGCGGGTAATCGGGTCACAGCCGCTCAAAGACGCGCCGCCGCCGCAACAAGCAGTCTTCCCCTCGGTAACCTGCTTCGCCGCCGCTCCATACTTTTCCTTCACCGCTTCCTGGATATTTGGCTCGCTCATGATCGTTCTTCTCCGTTCCTACTTTGCAATTTGCACAAAATCTTCCGCCGACACCGCGCGATTCCGCGTGCAGCACTCCTCGTACAGGAACCCCAGCACCTCGCGCAGCGCGTCCGTGTTCGCCGTGTACCACAGAAAAGTCCCAGCGCGTCGCACGTCTACCAATCCAACTTGGCGCAGTTTCTCCAGATGATGCGAGAGCGTGGAGGCCGGAATCCCCAGCTCTTCCTGAATCTCTCCCGCCACCATCCCCGTGGGGTGCGCCGAGAGGAGCAACCGCACGATCTGCAACCGCGGCTCCGCGCCAATGGCGGAAAAACGGTCGGCGCAGCGGGTAACCAGGAGCGGATCGGCCTTCTTCATATTTCGATAGTTGCAGAAATACGGAATCTTGGCAATCCCTTTTTTTCGGAAACCCTCCCCTCCCCCTCCGCATCCTATTTCTGTGCGCTGCTTCTCTTCGAAACGCCCTCCTTTTCGCTTTTGACCGCGTTTCCTTCGCATGGGATACTGAAAAACGAACTCTATGACGCTAAATCGCCTGATCCTCCCTCTTTTCTGCGCCTCCCTGGTGGTGCTACCCGCTCTGGCACAGAACGCCCCTCCCGCGCAGCCCTCTGCGACGCGCAAGGATTCCGTTCGCGCCGACGCCTACTACAACTTCACCATGGGCCACATCTTCGAGCAGCAGTACGAGCAGACCGGCGCCGGCGAATATGCCACCCGCGCCATCGAGTCCTACAAAAAGGCTTACGCGGTCGACCCGCTATCGCCCATCATCGGTGAGCGCCTTGCGGAAATGTATTGGAAGGCCCAGCGCGTCCACGAAGCGGTCAACGAAGCCAACGAGGTCTTGAAACGCAATCCCGACGACCTTCCGACGCACCGTCTATTGGCCCTCGTCTATTTGCGCAGCCTCGGCGACATCAACGGCTCCAATATTCAGTCTGAAACCATCGTTAAAGCCATCCAGGAATACACCGCCGTTCACCGCCTCGATCCTTCGGACCAGGAAGTCACCATCTGGCTCGCGCGACTCTACCGGCTGCACAATGAGCCGGAAAAAGCCGAAACCGTCCTGCGCGATCTTTTGAAGGATGATCCCGAAAACGATGCCGGTGTCGAGCAACTCACCCAATTGCTCCTCGACCAGAACAAAGCCGAAGAAGCGATCTCTTTGCTGAACGGCATGATTGACCGTTCGCCCTCGGCCACGCTTTACGATCATCTCGGCGACGCCTACACTCAGACGCACGATTTTCCCAAGGCGGAAGCGGCTTATCGCAAGGCCGTGGATCTGGATCCTTCGGAACTCAGCCACGTTCGCGGGTTGGCGCAAACCCTGCTCTCCGAAGAGAAATACACTGAAGCGCTGACCGTCTTCCAGAAACTTTCCGAGATGCTTCCCGACGACGCAGACACATACCTGCGCATCGCGCAAATTTACCGCGAACTTCACCAACTCGATAAAGCCGAGGAAAACCTGGTCAAGGCGCGCCAATACGCGCCCGGAAGCCTCGAGGTGATGTACAACGAGGCCATGATTTACGAATCGCAGGGACGCTTCGAAGACGCCATTCGCGTGCTCTCCGACGCTGTCACTGGCGTAAAGGCCCAATCCAAAGTGCTTCCGTCGCGCCGCCGCTCGCTGGCGATCCTCTACCAGCAACTCGGCATGCTTTATCGCGACACGCAGAATTTCCAGGCCGCGATTTACACCTTCCAGGAACTCGGCCATCTCGGCGACGAAGAAGACCGCCGCTCGCGCCTGCTGGTCATGGACACTTATCGCCAGGCTCGCGAACTTCCGAAAGCTCTCCAATCCGGCAAGGAAGCGCTCGCCAAGTATCCCGACGACTCTTCGATCCGCAGCAGCCTCGCCATGATGCTCGGCGAAGCGCAACAGCCTGACGAAGCCGTCAAGCTGCTGCAGGTCGGTCTGAAAGGCGGCGCCGGAGACCGCGAAACCTATTTGAACTATGCCCAAATTTACGAGCGCAGCCACCGCTTCACGGAAGCCGAAGCCGCCGCACGCAAGGCCGAAGCCCTCGCCGTCCAGCCCGCCGATAACGAACTCGCCTGGCTGATTTTGGGCGCCATCTTCGAACGCCAGAAGCAGTACGACAAAGCCGAAGAGCAATTCAAGAAAGTCATCGACGTCAATCCGAAAAACTCCATGGTCCTCAACTACTACGGCTACATGCTGGCCGACCGGGGGATCCGGCTCGACGAAGCCCGCGACCTGATCCAGCGCGCCCTCGACCTGGAGCCTTACAACGGTGCATATCTCGACAGCCTCGGCTGGGCCTACTACAAACAGAACAAGCTCGACCAGGCGGAACTCACCATGCGCAAAGCCGTCGAACGCGAATCCCACGATCCCACCATCCGCGAACACCTGGGTGACGTCCTGGCGAAGCAGGGCCGCATGGAGCTTGCCGTGATCGAATGGGAAAAAGCTTTGAACGAATGGCACCGCTCCTTGCCAGCCGACCTCGAAGAAGATAAAGTCGCCGAAGTGGAGAAGAAGCTCAGCCAGAACAAGCACCGCGTCGCGCAGAAAACTCCTCCTGCCGATGCCAAACCCTGAGTCAGTGAATGCGAACAATCCGAATTCCGGCGTACGCCAAGGTCAACTTGCGTCTAGAAGTGCTGGGGAAGCGCGCCGACGGCTACCATGAACTGCGCACCATTTTTCAGACCGTAGGGCTGCATGACACTTTAGAATTTCGTTCCTCGCGCCGTCCCGGTATCTCCCTGCAAATCCTGGGCAATGAAACCCTCGCGAAGGAAGAGATTGAGAAAAATCTGGTCTACCGCGCCGTGGATGCCTTGCGCCGCGAAACCCGCGTTCGCCCCGGCGTCGAAATCACCCTGCAAAAGAAGATTCCTGCGGGGCGCGGCCTGGGTGGCGGCTCCAGCGACGCGGCTGCGGCCCTCCTGGGATATTTGCAATTCGCGCGTCAAAAGTTCGAAACGCCGCGGCTTTTGGAAATTGCCGCCAGTCTCGGGGCTGACGTCCCGTTTTTCCTCTTTGGCGGAACAGCCCTGGGGATCAGCAAGGGCGAAGAGATCTATCCTCTCCCCGACGCCCCGCGCCGAGCCCTCCTGATTGTCTCGCCAAACGACATTCACGTGCCCACTCCGGACGCCTACCGCTGGCTGCATGCGCCGGAATTGGCTTCGTTGACAAAATCCGCCGCGAACCATAAACTACTTAAGTTCTGTGCTCTATGTTGGAGTGCGCAGGAAGGCTACCTTTCGAACGATTTCGAAGCGGCAGTTTTCCGGCGCCATCCCCGTCTTGGCAAGATCAAGCGGGATTTGCTCCATGGGGGAGCTTCAGAAGCCTTGCTGGCGGGTAGCGGTTCGGCGGTGTTTGGAGTTTTCCCGAGCCCAGCTAAGGCGCGCCGAGCCGTTGTCGGGTTTCCGCACGATCAGGCCTTCGTCTGCGAAACAATTTCGCGGAGCAGGTATGCGCGGTTGTTGAAAAGCGCGATTGTCGGTTGATCCTCAGCGTCTCTCTGCATTCTGAAAACTCCAAATGTACCGGCGACCTTCAGGTCGCCAAGCCCGTAATTTCCTGTTCGAAGAAGTTTGTCGCCGAGTAGGCGATCACAGAGAGAAGCGAGTGAACGACGAGCGTTTCAAAATCTTCACGGGTACCGCCAATCCGGTTTTGACCAAAGCCATCTGCGCGCATTTGGACGTGCCGCTCGGCCAGGCAAAGCTCGATCGTTTCAGCGACGGTGAAATCTATTTTCAGATTCTCGAAAACGTCCGCGGCGCCGATGTCTTCGTCGTGCAGCCTTGCTCGTTCCCGGTGGACAGCCACCTGCTCGAGTTGCTGCTGATGATCGACGCGTTCAAACGCGCTTCCGCCTGGCGCATCACCGCCGTGCTTCCGTACTACTGCTATGCCCGGCAAGACCGCAAAGACAAGCCTCGCGTTCCGATATCCGCCAAGCTGGTCGCCGACCTGCTCGAAACCGCCGGCGCCAGCCGCGCCCTCACGCTTGATTTGCACGCGCCGCAAATTCAGGGTTATTTCGACGTTCCGGTGGATCACTTGTACGGCTCGCCCGTGCTGGTCGAGTATTTCCGCCACATGAAGCTGCCGAACCTCACGGTCGTCTCTCCCGACGCGGGTGGTGTGGAGCGTGCCCGCGCCTTCGCGAAGAAACTCGACGCGCCCCTGGCCATCGTGGACAAGCGCCGCGTGGACATGGATGTAACCGAAGTGATGAACCTCATCGGCGACGTCAAAGGCCGCAGCACCTTGATCGTGGACGATATCATTGACACCGCGGGCACCCTGGTGAAAACCGCGGACGCGCTGATCCGCGAAGGCGCGACCCAGGTCTTCGCTGCCTGCACCCATGCCGTGTTTTCCGGGCCGGCTGTCGAACGCATCGTGAAATCCAAAATCACCGAAGTCGTGGCCACGGATTCTGTGCCGCTTTGCGAAGCCGCCAAGGGCATTAAGAAAATCAAGATTTTGAGTGTCGCGGAACTGCTCGCCCGTGGCATTCGTTCGATTCACGAGGAAACCTCGATCAGCGAGCTGTTTATTTGAGATTTTCCGGCGCGCAATTCCGCCGGAAGTGATTCCAGGAAGGGAAAGAAGCTATGGCTCAAATCATTGTTGAAGGCGCGCCCCGCGCTACACGGGGCAAAAACGAAGCGCGGCGTTTGCGCGTTTCCGGAAAGGTTCCCGCCACGCTGTACGGCGGCCGGGGCGAAGTGCTCTCACTTGCCGTGAACACCAAGCAGGTCACGGCGATTCTCCGCTCCGAATCCGGCCACAACACGTTGTTCCAGGTGGACCTCGGCGGCAAGCAGGAACCCGCGATCGTGAAAGACTGGCAGGTGGACCCCGTCTCCGGCAACTTGCTGCACGTGGATCTGCTCCGCATCGCCATGGACGTTCGCATGAAGGTGAAAGTTCCCGTGCACACTTTCGGCGAGCCTTCCGGCGTGAAGGTTCAGGGAGGCGTCTACGAAGTCGTCACCCGCGAAGTCGAAGTCGAGTGCTTGCCCGCGGACATCCCCACCGAGTTCAAGGTGGACGTCAGCGGCCTCGCGTTGAACCAAAGTCTGCGCGCCGGCGAACTGCCGTTGGACGCCAAGAAACTCAAGCTGCTGACCGACCCGCAGACCGTTCTCTCTCACGTCGTGACTCTGCGTGAAGAGGAAGAGAAGCCGGTCGAAGCCGCGGTTGCCACCGCTCCGGCGGAGCCCGAAGTCATCAAGAAGGGCAAGAAGGAAGTCGAGGGCGAGGAAGGCGAGGAAGGCGCGAAGCCCGTCGAGAAGCAGGAAAAGAAGAAGTAGTTCTTTTCCGCAGGCTACGCGCCATACACCATGCGGCTCATTGTCGGCCTTGGCAATCCTGGCCCGGAGTATCAGTGGACGCCGCATAATCTAGGTTTTCTCGCCGTGGATGAAATCGCGAATCGCGCTTCCATCCGCGTCGAGCGGCCCGAAGGCAAGGCCCTTGTAGGTTTGGGGAAAGTGGCCGGGGAAGAAGTCATCCTGGCCAAGCCGCAGACGTACATGAACCTCAGCGGGATCAGCGTTCGCGACCTGCTGGAGAAGTACGAGTTGGGCCCTGAGGATTTGCTGGCGATCTGGGACGAGCGCGATCTCCCGTGGGGCATGATTCGCATCGGCGAAAGCGGCAGCCCGGGAACGCACAATGGCGCGAAATCAGTCACCAGCGTCGTGGGCACGCAGGAGTTTTCGAGGCTGCGGCTCGGTTGCGGGCCCGATCATCCGGTCAGCGATCTCGCGGCTTATGTTTTGCGGCCGATGAAGAAAGCCGATCTGGAACTGGCCGCCGAGATGGTAGTCACGACGGGCGACGCGGTGGAAATGATTCTGACGCAGGGAATCGCCGCCGCCATGAACAAGTACAACCGCCGTGTCCCTCCGACGGAAGAAGCTTTGTAGGGGCATGGCTCGCCCGGCCCGCTCTTGGGGTTAGGGGGTCGGAGCTTTAGCTCCGACATTCAGGGCCCAGGAGCATGGGCTTTAGCCCCTGAGGATTTGGTTTTGATTTTCCCGGGCCCAGTGCCCGGAACAGGAAGAAACGAGGTCATCATGGAAGAACGTTTGTACGATCTGATTTTCATCGCTCGCCCGGCAACGCCGGAAGACGAAATCAAGAAAGTCATTACCACCATCGAGCATGCCGTCGCCGAAAAGGGCGGCAAGATCGAAAAGACCGAGCACTGGGGCACGCGCAAGCTGGCCTACAAGGTCGCCAAGCACCGCGAAGGCATCTACGTCTACCATCAGGTCCGCACGAATCACGGTGAACTCGTTCACGAAATCGAGCGCCGCCTCGGTGTGCAGGACTCGATCATCAAGTATCAGACCGTGCGCCTGGACGAAGAACTGAAGCGCCAGAAGAAGCTTTCGCACAAGCGCGAGCAGCGCGCCGCCCGTCGTCCGCGCCGCGTCACGCAACCGCCGGTTCCCGCCGCCGAACAATCCGCCGGCGCCGCGTAGTCCGGCTGTGTAGCGGCCCCGACCGGGTCGGGGCTAAGTTTTCCGAAGTAGTGGCCGGGCCTGAGCCCGGCCCGAGTTCTGAACCGAATTTCGATTTGCCACATTGGAAAGGTAGGAAGTTATGTCAGAGGAACAGAAACCAGTGCAAGCCACACCTCCGCCGGCGCCAGCGGCCGCGGAAGGCGGCAATGCCTCCGCAGCCCCAGCCGCACCCGCAGCTCCCTCGCACCGCAGCGAAGGCGGCGCTCCCCCTCGCCGTGAGGGTGGACACTCGCATTCCGGTCCGCGCCGCGAAGGTGGTCCGGGCGGTGGACGCCGTGAAGGTGGCCCCGGAGGTCCCGGTGGAGGTCCTGGCGGCCCGCGCCGCGGCAAGCGCCAGTATTTCCGCAAAAAGAAAGTCTGCAAGTTCTGTGTCGAAAAAATGGACTTCATCGACTACAAGCGCGCCGACATTCTTTCCCAGTTCGTGCAGGAGCGCGGCAAGATTCTTCCGCGCCGGATGACCGGCGTCTGCGCACGTCACCAGCGCTGGCTCGGCGTAGCCATCAAGCGCGCCCGCAACATCGCCCTGCTGCCGTTCGCCGGCAGCGCCGCCGGCGCATCAGCGCCTCGCGCCGTCGAAGCGCCGAAGGCCCCGGTAGCATAGGCTTTAGCCTGTGCGACTGTTCGGCGCCTTTGTAGCGGCCGCTTTCCGAAGCGGGCGCAGTTTGTAGCGGCGACCTCTTGTGGTGAGCGAAAGCGAACTATCAGGTCGCCAAATTTTGAAGCAAAAGGTTTTCCGAAATTCTCAGGAGCGAGTCATGCAGATCATTCTTCAAGAAGACGTAGAAAAACTCGGCCACCGCGGCGACGTCGTCACCGTCAAGTCCGGCTACGCCCGCAATTTCCTGCTGCCTAACAAAATCGGCATCGAAGCCACGGCGGGCAACATGAAAGCGCTCGAGCGCATTCGCGGCTCCCTGGCCAAGAAAACCGCCACGGAACTCGATGCCGCCAAGAAGCAGGCCGAGTTGCTCAGCGGCGTCTCCGTCAAATTCCATCGCAAGACCGGCGAAAACGACCAAATGTTCGGCTCCGTCACCACCGGCGACATCGCCGAAGCTCTCAAGGCGCAAAACTTCGAAGTGGACAAGCGCCAGGTGCAACTCGCCGATCCCATCAAGACCATCGGCGAATTCCCTGTCACCGTCAAAGTCTTCCGTGACGTAACCGCCGAAATCAAAGTCCACGTCGAAAAAGAAGTCTAACCTCGGCGTTCACTCTCTCGCATTCCAGGGGCACGCTTCAGCGTGCCCCTCTTTTCTTGTACGGCTATGTGTCGTACGTGCACTCTTGATTTGTCCGGTGATTCGCCGTACAGTGGATGACGAGGGAGGATGTCATGAGGCTTGCGGCAACCGTTAACCGGCGTTCGCGAAAAGAAGAGCGCCTCGAAGCGCGTGTAACCTCTGAGCAAAAGCGATTGATCGCTCGTGCCGCGGCTTTGCGCGGCTTCAGTGTCACCGAGTTCGTCGTAGCCAGCGCCCAGCAGGCGGCCTCCGAAGCAATTAAGGATTTCGAACTCTTGACCCTGCACGATTCCGCCCGCGATGTTTTTGTGAAAGCGATCCTGAATCCTCCTGCCCCCACCAAAGCCGCGCGTGCGGCCGCCAAGCGGTACAAAGAAACGATGGGGAAGTAGTTGGCCGGCGCGGTGCAAAAACCCAAATTCTCCATCGAGCCGCTCGCTGCCAAGCACGACCGGGCAGCGTTTTCTTGTGGTGTCGAGTCTCTGGATGTCTACCTTCAGAAACAAGCGGGGCAGGATTTCAAGAAGCACGCCGCTGTTTCCTTTGTTTTGACCCCGAATGGCACCGAAATCGCCGGGTACTATACGCTTTCACAATACTCCGTCCAGCTCGAGAGTATTTCTGCAGAGATTGCGAAGAAACTGCCGAAGTATCCGATGGTCCCGACCACGCTCATTGGGCGCTTGGCCGTAAGTACCGCCTATCGAGGGCGCGGCCTGGGAGAAATGCTTCTGATGGATGCACTCTACCGGATCCTCCGTCACAGCAAAGAAGTTGCTTCCGCGGGAACGATCGTGGACGCGATCGACAATGCGGCTATTGCCTTTTATAGGAAATATGGGTTCCTCGAACTTCCGGGCGTGCCGGGACGCCTGTTCCTCCCCATGGGCACGATCGAAAAACTTTTCAAATAAGTTTTCCGACATTATCCTCACGATTCACAGGTACTCTAATTGACGTCCGCTCGAGTTCCGCGCACACTTTCTCTTACAACTTCGGCTCAGGGGTCTTCCGGCGGGACAAAAAATCTTCACTTGCCTTCCCGCGGTGGTCGTGATACCTATAGCGAAGGAAAAGCGAACATATTTCGAAAGGTATGTCTGTCCCTATGCCCGCTGATTCCACTCTCGAACGCCCCCTCCCCTCCAATCTCGACGCGGAGCGTTCTATCCTCGGCGCCATCCTCTTCGATAACAACGCCCTCAACGCCGCCATCGAAGCGCTGAAGCCCGACGATTTTTTCATTCCCCAGCACCGCAACATCTTTACGCGCATGATCGCCCTCGGTGAAGCCCAGCAGGCCATTGATCTCGTCACCCTCACCGAAGAACTCCATCGCCGCAGCGAGCTCGATTCCTCCGGCGGCGCTCCGTATCTCGCCTCCCTCGTGGATGGCATGCCCCGCGTCACCAACGTCGAACACTACGCGCGCATCGTCAAAGAAAAGGCCATGCTGCGCAATCTGATCCACGCCACGCACAACATCCAGCAGCGCGCTTTCGAAGGCGAAGACGGCGCCGACGCCATCCTTGATAACGCCGAGTCCAGCATCTTCGCCATCGCCGAAGACCGCGTCAAAGCCGGCCTCATTCCGGTCAAGGACATCGTCCGCGACAATTTCGAACGCCTGGAGAAAATCTTCCGCGAAGGCAAAAGCGTCACCGGTATCTCCACCGGTTACGGCGAACTCGACAAGCTTCTCTCCGGCCTGCAGCCCTCGGAGCTCATCATTCTTGCCGCGCGCCCGTCGCAGGGAAAAACCGCGCTCGCGCTGAACCTTGCTGAAAATATATCCATCCGCGGCGGCCTCCCCTGCGCTCTCTTCAGCCTCGAAATGTCCAAGGAATCCCTGCTGCAGCGCCTGGTCGCCTCCGTCGCGCAGGTGGACGCGCACAAATTCCGCTCCGGCCACCTCAGCCGCGAAGACTGGCGCCGCATGACCGAGGCCCTCGGCACCATTTCTTCGGCCCCGCTCTGGGTCGACGACGCGGGCTCCACCAGCGTGCTAGAAATCGGGGCCAAGGCCCGCCGCCTCAAGCGCGACAAAGGTCTCTCACTCGTCGTCGTCGACTATCTCCAGCTCATCACCGCCCGCGGACGCTTCAGCTCCCGCCAGGAAGAAGTCGCCAGCATCTCCCGGGGCCTCAAGGGCCTCGCCAAGGAATTGCAGATCCCCGTTCTCGTCCTCAGCCAGCTCACCCGCGCCCCGGAACGCGAAGAGCGCGGCCCACAACTCTCCGACCTCCGCGAATCCGGCGCCATCGAACAGGACGCCGACGTGGTCATGTTCATCTACCGCCCCAACTTCTTCAATCTGAATGCCACGCCGGAGGAGCGCGACATGGCCGACATCCTCATCGCCAAACAGCGCAACGGCCCCACCGACAAGGTAAAATTCGTCTTCCGCAGCCGCTTAACCCGTTTCGAAGAAGCCGCCCCCGACGCCTTTTCGCAATTCTCCGGCGCCGACGAACAGTAGCGACGGGCTTCAGCCTGCCGCGAATTCCATTAGAGTAAACTATCCGCGCACCAAGCAAACCACGGAGGTCCCCAATGCCCAAAACCTGGAAACCCGAAGGCTACAATTCCGTCTCTGTCTACATCGTCGCGGAGAACGCGCAGCGCGTTATCGATTTCCTGAAAAAAGCGTTCAACGCCGCACCCCTCCGGCGCTTTGACGCCCCCGACGGCAAAATCATGCACGCAGAAGTTCGCATCGATGACACTGTCGTAATGATCGCCGACGCCAGCGGCGCCTACCCGGCGTTTCCGGCGTGGCTCCACGTTTATGTGCCGGACATGCAAGCGACCTACAAAAAAGCTCTCGCCGCCGGGGGCGTCTCCGTTCAGGAACCCACCCGCAGGCCAGGCGACCCCGACCTCCGTGGCGGCGTAAAAGATCCCTGTGGCAACACCTGGTGGATCTCCACGCAACTGGCTCCGTGACACACCGCGTCCCACCCACCACACTCTCCCTCTTCCTATTCCCGTCCCTTCTTTCTGATATCCGTATCTGCTTCCCATTCAATAGATTACAAAGCTTCCCACCCGCGCCGTCCCCCCTTATTCCTGGCCTCAGGATTGCTCCCCTTCCAGGTGTTGTCATTCTCGCTCGCGGCGCCTCATCCTGGCTTTCCGCCGTTGCGCTCGAATGCCGTACACTAGTTCTTTCAGGAATATTCATGATCCGGAGCAAGAAAAATCAGAGTTCCCCCGATTTCATCGGGCGTCCTGTATGGGCCGAAGTTTCTCTCTCCGCGCTCACCGGAAATCTCCGCGCCATTCGCGACTACGTGAACCCTGCGACCGAAAAGCGCAGGACGCCGCGAAAAGTTCTCTCCATCGTCAAGGGCAACGCCTATGGCCACGGCGGCGCGCAAGTCGCCAAGGCTCTCGAAAAGGCCGGCTCTGATTGGTTCGGAGTGGCCTCCGCCGCCGAAGGCATCGAAATCCGCAAGGCTGGTGTTCGCACGCCGATTCTCGTGCTCGGCGGGTTCTGGCCCGGCGAGGAAAAAAATCTTCTCCAACACAATCTGACGCCGGCGATTCACCGCTGCGAACAACTTCTGGCATTCGAAGCCGCCGCTGCGAAGCTGCGCAAAAAAAATGTTCCGGTGCAGCTCAAAATTGATACCGGCATGAACCGCCTCGGGATCATGCCAAAAGACGCCGACTGCTTCGCGCGCCAACTCGCCAAGTGCAAGCACGTGAGCCTGGCCGGCACCTTCACCCATCTCGCCTCTTCGGAAGTTTTGACCGACACGGAGCTCGGCCACCAGACCAAGCAGCAACTCGATCGCTTTTACTCCACTGTCGAACGCCTTCGCTCCCTCGGCGCCGATCCCGGCATTCTTCACATCGCCAACAGCGCCGCCATCGCCGCCCGCCCCGAAACCTGGGCCGACATGGTGCGCCCTGGCGCGATTCTCTATGGCTATCATCCTGGCTTCGATCCCCCGGAGCGCCGCAAGGAATTCGAAACGAAATTGCCCCTGCGCCCGGTGATGAGTCTCCGCGCCCGCCTGATGAGTGTCCGTTCGATCGCCCCCGGCGAAGCCGTGGGCTACGACGCCACCTGGATTGCTCAGCGCCCGTCGCGCATCGCCGTTCTCTCCGCCGGCTATGCCGACGGCGTTCATCGCTCGCTCGGCAATTGTGGCGTTCTTTACATCCGCGGCCACGCCGCGCCGATCATCGGCATCGTCTCGATGGACGTCGTGATGCTCGACGTCACCGACGTTCCCGACGTGGCGGTTGGAGACGTCGCCACGCTCTACGGCACCGACGGCAACAACGTCTATCCCGCCAACGTAGTGGCCCGCAGCATCGGCACGGTCACTTCCGATCTAATCAGCGGCGTCAGCCAGCGCGTCCCGCGTTTCTATCTCCCCTGAATCCTGCATTTCGGCTATTTCTTACTCGGACTTGACGTCACGCTAATTCAAGAGTATACAGTCCATCACGTAACCTGCTTCGGCAGGAAGGGCACTTTCCTCTGGTTGCCTTCTTTGCTCCCATGCTCCACGGAGCGGTTTATCGTATGCCGTACCATGAGGTCCTATGAACAGTCCAGGGTCCAGGCCAGCCGGCAGTCCCCTTTCGGAGTCTTCGATGCATAGTTCAAAGTTGCGCGGATTACGCGGCCAGGATTGGGACTTCTGGGTGATCCGGTTTGCTCTGATCGGCTCGTCAGTCGGTCTCTGCTTCGCTCTGCGGCCCTTTAATTTCCACGGGCTTCCCGCCGCGGGCTTCGGCTTCTTCATCGCCATGGTAGTCCTCCTCGCCGAATTAAGGCTTCGCCACGCGGAGATCAGCGGACTTGTGGGAGGCGCGATCGGCACCGTCCTCGGCCTGCTCGCGTCCCTCCTCATCACCCTCGTTGTTTCCCGCACCTCGGAACCCGAACCCACCAAGTCCTTCGTCGAATTCGCTTCGCTGCTCTCGCTCGGCTACCTTGGCCTCGTGATCGGCACGCGGCGAGGGCGCGACATGCGACCCATCCAGTTGTCCACCCAGCCAAATATCACCGCGCCCGCTGCCCCGTCCACGCTGATGAAGCTCGTGGACACCAGCGTCCTAATCGACGGCCGCATCGCCGACATTTGCGAAACTCATTTTCTGGACGGTTGTCTGGGCCTGCCCCGCTTCGTTCTTCACGAACTGCAGATGGTCGCCGATTCTTCCGATTCCCTGAAACGCCAGCGCGGCCGCCGCGGCCTGGAAGTCCTGCAGCGCATGCAGAAAATGCCCGGCCTCGAGATTCGCGTGCTGGACGATGATGTCTCTGGCACGCCCGGCGTGGATCAAAAGCTGGTCGAACTAGCGCGGCGCACCGGCTCCAAAATTGTCACCAACGACTACAATTTGAATAAAGTCGCGCGCGTCCAGAATATCCCCGTGCTGAATATCAACGAGCTCGCCAACGCCCTGAAGCCCGCCGTGCTTCCCGGCGAGTCCATGCGCGTCCTTATTCTGCGGGAAGGGAAGGAACCCACACAAGGCGTCGCCTATCTCGATGACGGCACAATGGTGGTTGTGGACGGCGCGCGCCGCCTGATCAATCGCACCGTGGAGATCCTCGTCACTTCCGTCCACCAGACCCCCGCCGGCAAGATGATTTTCGGCCGCCTCGACGATCGAGCCGACTCCGGCTCTGTCCGCGCCGCCGCTGCCGGTGCCCCGAACAATCGCACCGAATCCGCCATCGGCGGCAACGGCCACACGCTACGCCCGCGTCCCGAACCCTCCGCCGCGATCGACCAGCCAACGGTCCATCCCTACCCGGACACCGACGCTGTGTAGGCCCTTTTGAGTGCGGAAGCGCAGCTTCCGCTTTTACGGCGCAATCTCTAACTCCAAACTCAATTTCTAGCACCACCCACGTTGGCCTGGACTCCAACCGCCACCCACCCACCCACCCACCCACCTGATGCCTGTACGTCCCGGGCTCTCGCCAACCTCACGTCCCCGCGTCCAACGCCAAATCCTCTTTTTCCAGATGCAGGAACTCCTTCCTTCCCGCTCTGAAACCAGCCGTTTCCACCCTCCCACCATTTTTCTTCCACCCCATCTTTGCGGTACACTCTCCCTTCTGCATCCCGCGCTTGGGCCCGCAAGGTGTCGCTTCAGCCGGTCTGCTGTCACGCTATGGGTCAAATTACAGCCATTCTTCCTGCCGCAGGTCTCGGCACGCGCATGGGCGCCGAGACGCCGAAGCAGTTTCTCGAGCTCGACGGTGTCCCCATCGCTGTCCTTAGCGTGCGCCGCATCGCCTCCTGCCCCCTGGTGACCCAAATCATCGTTGCCACCCGCCAGGACGGCATCGAAAAGATCGAAGCGCGCCTCCGCCAGGAAAAGTTCCAGCAGCCAGTGCGCGTGATTAAGGGCGGAGATTCCCGGCAGGAGTCCGTGGCCGCCGCGCTCAAGCTGGTTTCGAACGACACGGAACTCGTCCTCGTCCACGACGCCGTTCGCCCCTTTGTCTCCGTCGAACACATCGCCCGCGTGATCGAAGAAGCCCGCCGTTGCAAAGCCGCCATCGTCGGCATTCCCGCGATGGACACGGTAAAAGAAGTGAAACGCGCCAGCCTCCCCGAAGACGTCGCCCTGATCACCAACACAGTTCCCCGCGAACGCATCGTGCTCGCGCAGACCCCTCAAGTTTTCGAAACGCGCCTTCTGAAAGAAGCGTTTGCCCGCGCCGAAGCCGACGGCGTCAGCGCTTCCGACGAAGCCGGCCTCGTCGAGCGCCTCGGCTACGACGTCCACGTTATCCAGGGTTCAGAGCGCAACATCAAAATCACCAAGCCCGCCGACATGGAACTCGCTCGCTTCTATATGCAGCTCGAGCAGAAAAAAGCATGAGCGTTCGCTGCGGCATCGGCTACGACCTGCACCGCCTCGCCGAAGGGCGCAAGCTCATCATCGGCGGCATCGAAGTCCCCTTCGACAAAGGCCCCGTTGGGCATTCCGACGGAGATGTAGTCGCCCACGCGCTCTGCGACGCGCTGCTGGGCGCAGCCGGTTTGGGCGACATCGGCACGCATTTCCCCGACACCGACCCGAAGTGGAAAGGCGCCAACAGCCTGCAATTTCTCGAGTACGCCCGCAAGCTGCTGGACGAAAAACATTTCGTGATCGACTATGTCGACGCCGTGGTCATCCTCGAGCGCCCCAAGCTCGGCCCGCACTTCCCCAAAATGCGCGAAGCCCTCGCCAAAGCCCTCCGCGTGCCCGCCGAAAAAATCCACCTCAAAGCCAAAACCAACGAAGGCGTAGACGCCGTCGGCCGCGGCGAAGCCATCGCCGCCCAAGTAATCGCCACCCTCTCCACGTAGCGGCCACCTTTTGAGTGCGAGAGCGAAGCTCTCGCTTTTACGGCGCAATCCACCCCTCCCAATGTCCCCATCGACTCCCAACCCATCCACCCACTCCCTGCGCTAAACTTTCCCCATGCCCCTCAACGATTACCTTGCCGAACATCCCCCGCACCCAAATCCCTATTCCGCAACCGACATCATTACTCTTCTCCAGGAAAACCATTGGCTAACCACCACTCCCACTCCCGAGCACCTTGCCTGGGCCGGGCGCGCCGCTCAACTCCTCGGACACTACGCCGAAGACCGCGTCGCCCTCGCCAATCTCCTTCATCCCGTCTTCCACTACGACGCCGCCCGAATCCTGCAATCGCCCGACGCCCAAGCCGCTATCTCGCGTTACGCCGCCCGCGACGTCGTCCGCCATCTTGCCCTGCTGCTCCTCGAGCCCGCTCCGTTCACCTCCGAGCGGTTCAAGGAAGTCGCCACCTACTTGAAGGAAACCTGCGGCGTCCGCAGCCGCGATCTATTCAATCCCATTCGCCTCTCCCTCGCCGGCCGCGTCGGCGAAGGCGAACTCGACCGCGTAATCCTCCTCCTCGACGAAGCTTCTGTCCTGCCTTTCACCACGCCCGTAAAATCCGTCCGCACCCGCATCCTCGAATTCTGCTCCGCCCTCGACTAGCCCACTGCGTCCTACCGCGAATTCTCCGTGACCTCTGTGTCCTCTGTGGTAAAACTCTTTCCTTTCTTCCCAAACTTTCAACTTTAAACTTTCAACTGTAAACTTCCTCCATGGATCGTCTCACCGGCATTCACGCCATTCGAGAAGCCCTCGAAGCCGGCAGCGCCTTCGACCGCATCCTCATCGCCAAAGGCCGCCAGGACACCCGCGTCGAAGAAATCGTCCAGCTCGCCCGCGCGCAGAACATTCCCGTCCGCTTCGAAGACCGCAGCCAGCTCGATCGCCTCGCCAACTCCCGCGACCACCAGGGCGTCGTCGCCATTGCGGCGGCGCGTCCGCCAGCTACGCTCGAAAGCCTCCTCGACCAAGCCAACAAATCCAAAGGCCAGATCGGCCTCATCGTCCTCCTCGACGGCGTCGAAGATCCCCACAACCTCGGCGCCATCATTCGCACCGCGCTGGCCGCCGGCGCCCACGGCATCGTCATCCCCGAACGTCGCGCCGCGGGACTCACCGACACGGTAGCCCGTGCCTCAGCGGGGGCGTTAGCACATCTGCCTGTAGCGAAAGTGACGAATCTCGTTCGTGCAATGGAAGATTTAAAGGAAGCAGGCTACTGGCTGGTAGGCCTGGATGAAACCGCTGAAAAAAACTACACCGAAGTCGACTACACGACCCCCACTGGCATCGTCATGGGCGGCGAAGGCAACGGCCTCCACGAACTGACCCGCAAGCGCTGCGACTTCCTGGTCTCGCTCCCCACCACCGGCCCTGTAAAATCCCTCAACGTAAGCGTCGCCACCGGCGTGGTCCTCTTCGAAGCCCTCCGCCAGCGCCACAGCAAGCGTACTCCGAAGCCTGTGGATGCGGACAGGTAATCATGCAAAAGAAGGGCACACTCCGAGAACGCGTTTAATGAGCGAGGCCCATGCGGCGGGTCAGGTCGTGAAATCGCGAATCGGACCGGATTGGATCCCAAGCCTGGTTCGCGTTGAGATACAGGATGTAGGCACTATGGCTCGTATAGGCCCGCTCCAAATCAGCAAATGCAGCATCATAATCGCCTATGCGAACTTCAATGGCCGCCGCATCCACATACTGCATGTAATCACACTGGCCGAAGCCGGAGACGCTCGCGAATTTTCGTGGCTGCCGGATTCCCAATTCGCAAAGTTCCAAGGATTTGCGCCAATAGCCTTTTTTTCCGGACCGCTGGTAAGCCTTCCGCAATTCAGCCAGCCGGTCCTGGCTCATCCCGAATAGTTCTTCCGCCTTCAGATATTCCTGAATCGCTTCGTCAGATCGCCCAGTCTGCTCATAGGCTTGGCCCAGGTCAAAATGGGCCCACGGAGATTCCGGAGAAAGCTCCAAAGATCTAAGCGATTGCTGGATTGCCAGGTCGTAGTGGCGTGCCAGGTAGCAAGCCCATTCCGCGAAATCTCTCGTGAATTGGGAAAGCGGATCGAGTTCCAGAGATCGTTTTGCTTCCATCACCCCCTCGTCATATCGTCCCACGGCAACCAAATAGTGCGCGTACCAAGAATGCGCCAACGCATAGCTAGGATTCAATTCAATGGCCCGTTTGAATTCGCTATCTGCTCCAGTCCAGTCCCACTCCATAACCATCCGGATTTTCCCCAACGCGGTATGTGCCTCTGCGAGATTCGGATCGAGTTGCAAGGCATTCAATGCCGCGTCTCTTGCAACGGGCAGGGCGTCTTTCGCGGTCAGGTCATTTGCAAACATGTCCCCGGCCCACGGCATAACCGAGTAGCACTCCGCAAGCCCAGCGTAGCCAAGCGGATCATCCGGAGCCTCTTGAATCGCCCGCTGGAAATACGGAATGGATTTATCCAATCCCTCGCGCGTATCTTTACTGCACAAATAGCGGCCCTTTAAATAGTCGTCGTGGGCCTCGGGATTGACGGGCCGTGCGTTGCTCAGCAGTTTTTGTTCTGCCGGTGTGAGTTTCACCTGAATTTCGCGCGCCACCGACTGGGCCACCTGCGTTTGCACCGCCAGGATGTCCACAACTTCGCTGTCGTAGCTTTCCGCCCACAAATGTCTTTCCGGTGAGACCTGCACCAGATTCGCCGTGATTCGCATGTGGTTTCCGGAGCGCAAAACCGTGCCCTCCACCAGCGCGTCCACTTGCAGTTCCCGCGCAATTTCCGGTAGCGACTTTTTCGTGCCCTTGTACTGCATCACGCTAGTTCGCGAAATCACGCGCAGCGCGCTGATCTTCCCGAGATCCGTCGTCAACGCTTCCGTCATCCCGTCGGCGAAATAGTCCTGGTTCACATCGTTCGATAGACTCACCAGGGGCAGCACGGCGATGGACTGAACCGGAGTGCGAGGCTGCCCGCCGAACAGGCGGTGCCGGAAATCGCCCACGTTTGCCGCAACCAACAATCCAACCAAAAGGGCCGCCGCCAGAATCGAAGCGAATTTCTTCCATTTGCCAGAAGGTTTAGCGGCTTCAACCGGCGGAGCGGTCTGTGCGGGGGGCGCGCTCGACTCAACCGGTGCGATGAAGCGATACCCTCGCCGCGGCAGGGTCTCGATGAATCGCGGATTGTCGGCGGAATCTCCCAGCGCCTCGCGTAAACGGTTGATCGCCGTGTTTACCCCGTGGTCGAAATCCACGAACGTATCCGTCGGCCACAGCCGTTCCCGCAGCTGCTCGCGGCCCACCACCTCGCCCGGCTTCTCCAGCAGCATCGCCAGCACCTCAAAGGGCTGGCCGTGCAGCTTTAATTTCAGGCCGCTCTTGCGCAGTTCGCCCGTCTGCATGTCCACCGCAAAGGTGGCAAATCGGACGATTCTGGGCAGGGGTCCGTTTTCCGGGGCCATGGAGCGAGTCTCTTGCGGCAGAGTGTATCACCTAAGCTGCAGCAGGTTGCATCGCAGAATGCGAGGTGCACCCATAAGCCTCCCCATATCAGTAGGTTGAAATTCGAGAAGCTTTTGAGCCCGCATCTATTGAGGTACTTTCCGGGTTCTCCCATGCTCGCCGCGTTCGCCGGCCTCAGCTGCACAAAACGCCGGCAAAAAAAGGAGAACACCATGAAACTCAAGCAATCCATTCTGTGGGCAACATTCTTTCTGGGGGCTTTGGCAGCCAGCTTAACCCTAGCCGGTGCTGCAAGAGCGCAAGAAGTTTCCGCGCGCTTCGCTGGCAAGTTCACCCTGGCTTCCCCCGTGCACTGGGGCAAAGCCACTCTACCGGCCGGCACCTATACGGTTCGCATTGACTCGACAACCAGGCCTATCATGGCCACCATCCAAAACGACCGCTCCACCTTTGCGATTCGCGTAATGAGCCTCGCCACCAGCGATTACCACAACGGCTCGAATGCCCTGCGCCTCAAAGTCCGCAACGGCTCGCTCGTGGTCCACTCCCTTGTCCTCGCGGACCTCGATACGGTTCTCATCTTCGATCCATCGCCAGCTCAGGAAAAAGTCCAGGAAGCTCACGCGGACCCCACTGTCCCCGTGCTCGTGGCCAGGAAATAAGAGTTCGTGTGGTTGCCCCAATTTAACGGTCAAGTTGTGCACTTACTAGCACACAGAAAGTAAAACGGTAATGAAAATCAGTTTACTGAAGTCGATGTTAGTTATTTTGTGTTTATTGTTTGCCGGCGAAACCCAAATGGAATATACCCCCGGTGTCGCGCAGGTCGTGGCTTTAGATGAGTGCGATCCCGCAACCTTCCATTCCCCAACTGCCGTCCGTCCGGATTTCTGCCGGAACGTCGCACTGGGCGCTTCCACGACGTTCGCTGATTTATTTGCCGCAGCACAGAGTGGAAACCCGGATTCCAAGTGGGATTTCGAGCCTGACTCACTCACTATCAACAAAGGAACCATCTTGAGTGTGGTGGATCAGGGCGGCGAGCCTCATACCTTCACCGAAGTCGGAAAGTTCGGAGGTGGCGTTATAACCTGACTGAACGCCCCGAACGAGGACACCGTGCCAGGGAGTGAAGGTTGCCGAACCCGAATCCTGCAGGGCAGCCAACTTCAGCTCACAGGGCTTTCGAAGGGAGAGCATCTCTTTCAGTGCTGCATTCATCCCTGGATGCGCGTAAAAGTCGAGGTGAAATGAGCGAAAGACACGAAGGGGTGCTGCGCAGGTTGTCTCTAATTAAGAATAGTGAATGTGTCAATGCTGCGGAAGGTCGAGGAAGCTTGCGCGGACCCCACCGTCCCCGTGCTTGTAGCCAGCAAGTAAGGCCCGTTCCGGGCAGGGCATCGCGTGCCGTTTCCGCTCTGGGGATAGAAAGGAAGGGCCCGCAAGCGCTGCGATTTCCTGGTCTCCCTGCCCACCACCGGCCCTGTAAAATCCCTCAACGTAAGCGTAGCCACCGGCGTAGTCCTCTTCGAAGCCCTCCGCCAGCGCCACAGCAAGCGTTCTCAGTAGTCGGATATCAGCAATCAGAAAGAGAGGCGGAGTCTCTCTGCCAATAATGCCCGTCAAGTGGCGCTGTTGGGGGCATTGAGTACTAGGATCAACCTTACCGCTAATCCGACTTCTCACGAGCTGATGCGGCATCGGCCGGCAATCAGTTGTAGAGTAGAGCCATAATTGCGCGATGGCGAACCATTACTATGCTCTTTGGTGCGCCGCCGCGAGTGCTAACGTCGCAGGAAATTGATGCCCAAAGAAAAGGAGAACCGATGAGCCGATTCTTGAGTGTTTGCTTGCTTGCAGGCTGCGGGATCGTCTCGATCCTGGCGTCTCATCCTCCGCAGAGCACTTCGATGGCTGGCGACCGGGCTAATGCTTCGAAAGCAACAATCGAGGGCTTGGTTCGGGATGTTGCGTGCCCCATTCAGAACCTCGATTCAAGTGCGACTCACTTGAGCCTCAAATGCGTGAGGGAATGCGTGAGGGGTGGTTCACCGCTCGTTATTCTGACCAAGGATGGTCACCTGTATTTCCCCATCTCCGCCAAAATGCCTGACACGGATCAGCGGCAGGAACTGATGCCCTTCGTCGGCAAATACGTGCGGGCTAGCGGGACCGTATTTGAGCGGACAGGGACGCATGCGATTGTGATCACCGAAATTAAGGAAATGAAAGAGATTCACTTGATGATAGATGGGCAGTAACTCAGGCAGAAAGCTTAGCCCACGGCAAACTTTGACAAGATTTCAGACAGAACAGTTCCGGCAACAGATCGGTTGAGCTGGCACGGCTAATCAGGACTTGACCTGATTTCGTGGCATAATCGCAGAAAAGATGCACAAGAAAAGACTTCAAAACGTGACCGACACCGTGGACTACCAAATCAAGAACCTCGAGGATTATCTGACAACGTTCTAACCCCACTGAACACTACCGGATCAGACAAATGAACGACGTCCACATCTTCCGCCCTGGCGAAATCGCACCGGATTTCGTGCTACCGGATTCGACTGGCACCACGCGGCGGCTCCCTGACCTCGCTGCTGGTTGCAAGCTCATACTGATTTTCTATCGCGGATACTGGTGACCATTCTGCCTTCGCCAGTTGGCGGAATTTGCCGAACACAGCGACGCATTTCGGGCGGTTGACGTCCGGCTGGCCGCGCTAGCCGTGGACCCGCCCGACCGCAGCGAAGCCATGCGCTTGCGGTACGGCCTGCAATTTCCCATCCTCTGCGATACCGAACGGCGTGTGGTGCGCCAGTGGAACCTCTTAAATCCAGAAGAGAGGGGTGGCATCGCGGTTCCAGCTATGTTCCTGCTCGATCCCGGTTTACGCGTGCTCTGCGCGATTCAAGGCACGGTCATCTCGCGCGTTCGAGCTTCAGAAATGCTTTTGTTCGTCCGCGAGAGCCCGGTTGCATCCGATGGCGCGGGATGGCAGTTCCCGAGTAATCGCATCATTTTTCCAAAACTTCGGGAATGGGTGGTCGCGTTGTCAGACGAATTCAGCCATCGTATTCGCTGGCCCTGAAAATGACGCGCACTCCGATCTCGACCCACGACGAGCGGACGCTCAACTTGTGGTGCACGTGTAGCGTTCGATTCGCCAGTGGCTTGCTTGAGACTCGCTGGTCACCGGTCATAAACGCGTGGATTGTCGGCTCCTCGGAAATTATCTCCGACATGCAACCAGCCAGCTGTCCAGTGCATGACCTGCTCCCCCAAATTCGATCCAGACAGAAGTTAACTTCTCCGGGTATAAACAGCGGAGAGGAGAAGGAGTATGAAGAGGGGTCGATTCACGGAAGAGCAGATCATTGCGGTATTGCGAGAA
>Ga0210405_10000580_pt1 | contig 47642 bp, 44 predicted proteins | sample IncBWH11MmetaG_FD_155492 | JGI IMG/M metagenome (GOLD analysis project Ga0210405, IMG submission 155492) | Forest soil microbial communities from Barre Woods Harvard Forest LTER site, Petersham, Massachusetts, United States - Inc-BW-H-11-M | ecosystem: Environmental > Terrestrial > Soil >... | reverse complement strand
GGGAGTTTTTCCGGGTATATGTCACCAAGAGTGTCCCATTCCTCGGCCACATTCCCATCGCCAGAGAATTGTTCGCCTCAGCTGTGGCCTGCGTCTTGCGAAAACAAACAGAGTCGTGACCAGCTACTCGCTGCCGAAGACCTCCGTTGATCAGGGATGAGCAGACTTAGATTCTCCTTGCAATCGGGTCCTCGGATTGGTCAGCCTTCACTCGGACTCGCAGTGATACCGAAACCATTGTTCATCTCTACGAGGAATACGGCCGAGAGTGCGTAAAGCACCACCCGCGCGGCATGTTTGAAGGGTTCGGGTCCACACGACCTTGTGTTTTCTTCGGCGGTCAAAAGCCTACTCATGCTTGATAACGGCATTCTTTGTCGGTTCATCAAGCCTGCGGCCCGAAAGCTGAACATGTGATGGGTGAACTCGCAGACGGCGAGGCGGTCTCATATACTTCTTGGCTCAGCTAGCTAAAGGCTGATGCAAAACCCCGACTCTTCAATTTTTCGGCTAAAAACCAATAATTTTTTGGACAAGGTTGCTCGATGGCGTTGGTTTGAGTTGCCGGCCTGGCCGGCAACTTGCCAAGGTCCATCGGTTCCGGTGGCCCGTGGTTCTCCTGGCCGGGTGGACCAATATTGCCCACAGTCAATCCACAATCCAGAACCAGAGATCCGAAAGGTCGGGCGCGAGCCAGATGGAACGCCATGCTTCCGACAACGGAACTGGTGGGCGAGTCGGATGTGGCTTTGGTACCTCGATCGGATGAGGATCCCGAGCTGACGACAGGCTGGTAATTCCAATCGACTGCCTGAGTAAGGCCGAGGAATAGACACAGCAGTACGCAGCAGATGAGGGTTAGACGGAACCAAGGCGTCATTGCGAATCGGCCTCGCGGGCATGCTGCAAATTGCGCTCCTTATTTAACTCCGCTAGTTCGCGCAAACATTGCTGCATTTGTTGCCAAGCGGCCACTCCTTCTCGCGTGGCCTCCTCCGCTCCCTTGGGAACATAGTAGCCAGTGGTCTTGCCCTTCTCCCCGCGGTAGCTCACATTCAGATGCGGACCATGCTTGGGTCCACCGCTCTGACAATGGCAGCCCGCTCGTCCGCAAGTGCGGTAGGTTTCCGAGAGCGTTCCAAAGACAGCGACTTCGGCCAGACGCTCAATCTCGCCCAGCAGTTTGCGCCGTTGCGCAGTAGCATCAACCGATCTGGCCATGGTCCTTCCCACGTTCTTGATAGCGAGCGATGGAAAACAGATTCTTGGTAATCACACACCAGCCCACGTAGCGCTCGAATCCATGCCCTCCTTTATAGGTAGCTCGCCACATGGAAAAGGGATGCTTCAGAGTGCTGATGGTGGCTTCAATCCCCGCCCGCCAGCGCAGCCCACGGCGAAACCAGCGCTGTTTCTGCTGCTCGGCCCGCTTGGCCGAGAGCCGTCCGCGCGCTGGCAGTGCCACCTTCTTCACTCCCAGGGTTTGCGCCTCCCGCTCGTTGTGGGCGGAAAAAAATCCGCGGTCGCCGCTCGCCATCTCCGGCGCTTGCCCGAAGCTCGCTTGATGTTGCTCGAGGGCCGGCATCCAAGACGTGCTATCGGCCGGATTGCCCGCGAGAACTTGGTAACCGCTCACGATGCCGTTTTCCACCTCGTCGATCCGCACCAGCCTACCAAACTCGTTGGGCTTATGCGCTTTGCCTTTGCGAATCACTTCGGTGTGGACTTCGAACAGACTCAACAGCTTGCCATCCACGTTGTTGTCGCCGCCCAACACCCGTTGCTTGGTTTGGGTGATCACCTGCTCGACCAAGGGGAGAAAGTGTCGTAGCTGGCCGATCTGCACTTCCACCCGCAGCCGCTTGCCTACCACCTTCAGTCTTTTTTTCGTCCATCGTTCGATCACGTCGCCGGCCTGTCGCACCACGCCCCGAGTCAGAGCCAACAACTTCTGGTAACTGTCCCGCATGCGCTGCTGGTTGGCCTGGGTGAGGCACTTGGCGGCGCGGCTGATCTCCAGCAGACGATGTTTCACCGCGCGTGCGTGATGCACTACATCCACGGCTCCCTGCTTACACTCGCCAGCGATGCGTTCGAGGCTGCGGCTGAGCACCCGGATGCCGTCGCCCAAAAGCGAGCTGTCGGTGGGGTAGTGAACGTTGCTTTCTACGACCGTGGTATCGGTGCGGAGTTTTTGTCCTTGGGCTACGCCTTGCTCGCAGGCCAGGCGGACCACCCGCTGATGAATCTCTGCGGTGACCGCCGGGCTCAGCAGGGCAAAGGTGCGGCTGAAGGTAGTGGAATCGGGAGTAGCCTCGGCATCGAAGTGGGTGAAGCGGCGGTAGACCAGGTTGCTGCGCAACTCCCGTTCCAGATCGCGGAAGCTCCAACCCTTGAGGTGCTTCATGACACAGCAGCGCAGCAGACGATCGGGGGCGATTCCGGTTCGCCCGGTGCGCTGCGAAAGCGGGCTGCGTGTGGCCAGACATTGGCGGACCAAGTCCACCAGAGCGGGATCCTCGAGGAGTTGATCGACGGGATCGAGCAAGTCGTCTTTGAGCAGAGCCGCCTGCCGGGCCAAGGGAAAGTAGAAGAGCCAGGCTTGGTGAGAGGTAGGGGCCATCATAACCGTACTCGATGATATCGAGTACGACACATTCTGTCAAGAAAAAAGCGCTCGCGCGGGATTTTCTTGGTGGGGATTGGCGAATTAACGATGAGCGAACCTGCAGATCTGCCACGCCCCTGCGTCAGCAACCCGCCTCAATCCAGGGTTTGAGCCCTGGGTTTTGCATCAGCCTTTAGCTAGGAACGTATGCCATATCATCATCAGACTCGTCCGATCTGCGCTATGATTCTCGGTACATCGCAGGGAGGCATGCGCGTATGGTTTCCAAATGCGCCAATCCCGCATGTTCCGAGCGCTTTCTGTATCTGCACCAAGGGAAGATTTTCCAGCTTACCCCAACTCCTGACGTTGAAGCAGTTGGCGGAAGCTTTTCGCCATCGCTATACGAGCGCTTCTGGTTGTGCGACAAGTGCTGCAAGGAAATGACGTTAGTGTGGGGCGGGACCGAGCCAAAACTCGTGCCTCTGCATCCACAGCCGGCCATGCCTACATCGCTGGATCCGGTAAACGTGCAGGAGAAGAGCATTCGAACAAGGCGGGCCGCATCGGCGGGATCGCGGCGAAAATGAATTGACCTTGTCTGCCGCAGAGTGGAGAGATGGGCGGGCGGAAAACCATACCGCTTAGGAAGGTCTTCTTACGGAGACACTAGCGCCTCATTGGCAGTTATCGTTGAATCCAGGCAATCAAGACTGCACGATCTTCTCCAACGCCGGACGGTTTCGAATGATCAGCGTCGATCCTTTCAGCTGCAAGAGCTGTTTTCCCTTGAATTCTGAAAACAGCCGGCTGACCGTTTCACGCGTTGTGCCAATAATCTCGGCGATCTCCTCGTGCGTGAGTGTCAGCTTCACCTGCGTCCCATTGTCGTTACTTGTCGACTTCGGGGACCACGACAGCAGCAGCTTGGCGAACTTCTCTGACGGCGAGGTGGCTAATCCCAGCGTTCGGATCTCTTCGTATGCGGTGTAATAGTTCCGGCTAAGCTGTTCGGCGACACGCAATGCTACTTCCCCGTGCTCTTTCAGAAACTGCAAGAGAGAGTCGCGGGGAATGAAGTTGGCCTGGCCCGGTTCCATCATTTCGGCTGTGACTTCATAAGGCCGATCGGAGATCACCGAGTTCAATCCAAGCACGTCGCCCGAATCCGAGAGCTTGGTGATGATGGTTTTGCCTTCGCGCGACGAGGTCGACAGTTTCGCTTTCCCGGCGCACAGCACGAATACGCCCCGGGGTTGTTGCCCTTCGATGAAGAGCATCGCCCCTTTGGGATACACGGCTGTTGATTTGATTTCCTTAAGGCGTTGTCCGGCATGAATCGAGAGATTGCAAAAAAGATGTTCTTCTCGGACCGAACACGTCAAGCAATTATCAAGAATATTAAGACCGTAAGGGGCGCGCATTTCGCTGCACCTCCTTTTCGACTAGAGTGCACCTGCGCACTTTTGGGTGTGACCACCATCACAAGTCTCTGTGATCGTGGATATGTCCTTGACCACAATGGGATATAAGACTCTGCAAAGATGTGTGAGAGAAGCCGGATGCGCACAAACTCTATCCCCATGAAACAATGACGCATCCGGCGGAGGGATCTGTGAGCCAGCTGTCGAGCCCAGGCGTGGCGTCTGCTGTCGGGAAAATCTACACCGCACCTTCACCTGCGAGGGGAGCGCTCGAACCCCTGTTCCTCCCCCGAACCGTAGCTGTGATTGGGGCCACAGACAGGCCCGGCACAATCGGCCGCAGCGTCGTCTCGAATCTGCTGGAAACCAAGTTTCCGCTCAAGATTTATCCCGTCAATCCCAGCCATCCGGAGGTCGCGGGAATCAAAACCCAGAAGCGGATTGCGGACATTTCCGGCGGAGTCGATCTGGCGCTGGTTGTAACTCCGGCACAGACCGTGCCGCAGATCATTGGCGAGTGCGTCGATGCCGGAGTGAAATCGGCGGTGGTCATCTCCGCTGGATTTCGCGAGCAAGGCCCGGATGGGGCTCGACTCGAAGATGAAATCAAGCAGCATTTGCTGCGCGGATCGCTGCGGCTGATTGGGCCCAACTGTATGGGATTCATGAATCCCATCATCGGCCTCAACGCCACCTTCGCGAAGTCCATGCCGAAGAAAGGCAGTGTCGCGTTCCTCAGCCAGAGCGGCGCCTTGCAGACCGCCATTCTCGACTGGAGCCAGAAGGAGCAGGTGGGCTTCAGCGCGATCGTGTCGACCGGATCGATGCTCGATATCGGCTGGGGTGATCTCATCTATTATTTCGGCGACGATCCCCACACCAAGAGCATTCTCGTATACATGGAATCGGTGGGTGACGCGCGATCCTTTCTTTCCGCAGCGCGCGAGATTGCTCTCAGCAAGCCGATCATCGTAATTAAGGCCGGACGTTCCGAGGCCGCTTCCCGTGCTGCCGCCTCCCATACCGGTGCGTGGACCGGAAGCGACGACGTCCTCGAAGCCGCCTTCCGCCGTTGCGGTGTGCTGCGCGTGCAAAACATTGCTGACCTCTTTTACATGGCGGAAACCTTGAGCAAGCAGCCACGTCCTCGCGGCCCGCGGCTTAGCATCGTCACGAATGCGGGTGGACCAGGAGTCCTGGCTACCGACGCGCTCATGGCCAGCGGCGGGGAGTTGACCATGCTCTCGCAAGACACTCTGCAAGGACTCGACGGATTTCTTTCCTCCCACTGGAGTCGTCATAATCCGGTCGACGTGTTAGCCGATGCCGACGCCGAGCGCTTCGTGAAGGCAGTCGACATTGTTTCCAAAGATCCCGCCAGCGATGGCCTGTTGGCCATCATCGCGCCTCAAGGGCTCGCCGATCCGACCGCCGCCGCTACTGAAATGGTGAAATACGCGCATACGTCTGGAAAGCCCTTGCTGGCAAGCTGGATGGGCGGCGAAGGCGTCGCCGAGGGGACTGCGATTCTGAATACGGCCGGCATCCCCACATTCTCGTATCCCGATACAGCCGCGCGCGCGTTTACGTACATGTGGCGCTATACCTACAACCTGCGTGGGCTCTACGAGACTCCGGCAATGATCGAGGGACCCGAACCGGCACTCGATGCGCGCAAGAAGGTCACCGAAACTGTCCAGCAAGCAAGAGTCTCGGGACGAACGCTGCTCAACGAGTTTGAAGCCAAGCAGATTCTCGCTTCCTATGGCATTCCGGTCGTGGAAACTCGGGCAGCCGCGAGCGAGAACGAGGCTGTCGCGATGGTATCGGCGATCGGCTATCCAGTCGTCTTGAAGCTTCTGTCGAACACGATCGCGCACAAGACTGACGTGGATGGCGTCCGCCTGAGTTTGCAGAACGAAGATCAGCTGCGAGGTGCATTTCATTCGATTCGTGCTTCCGTCACTGAGAAGGCGGGGGCAGAGCACTTTCTCGGAGTGACAGTGCAGCCCATGGTTCGCCGCGACGGCTACGAACTGATTCTCGGTAGCATCATCTATGCGCAATTCGGTCCCGTGATTCTGTTCGGATCAGGCGGCGTGATGGTCGAGGTGTATCGCGATCGCGCCCTCGCTCTGCCTCCACTCAACACCACCCTCGCCCAGCGGTTAATGGAGCAGACGCGAATCTTCGCCGCCCTGAATGGCGTGCGCGGCCGCAAGCCCGTGGACTTATTAGCGCTCGAGCAATTGCTGGTCCGCTTCAGCCAGCTAGTGATGGAGCAGCCATGGATTAGAGAAATCGACATCAATCCCCTGCTCGCTACACCCGAGCATCTGGTGGCGCTCGATGCGCGTGTCGTCGTTCACGACTCCGGCATGACTGCCGATCGCCTGCCGCGTGCGGCGATTCGTCCTTATCCCTCGCAATATGTTTGGGACTGGAAACTGAAAGATGGGACTCCGGTCACCATTCGCCCTATTCGTCCGGAAGACGAGCCCCTGATGGTGCAATTCCATCACACGCTCTCCGAGCGCAGCGTGTACCTTCGGTATTTCTGCTCGCTGAGCCTGACCACACGGGTCGAGCATGAGCGCCTGGTGCGCATCTGCTTCGGCAGCTACGATCGCGGGTTCGCATTAGTCGCCGATCGCAAGAATCCCGAGACCGGCCAGCAGGAAGTACTAGGGGTAGGACGTTTCAGTGCGATCAATCGTGGCGAAGCCGAGGCAGCCGTGCTCGTGTCCGATCGATGGCAGGGGCGCGGGCTCGGAACTGAACTTCTCGCCGGAGTGGCGCGAGTGGCGCGCGAAGAACAGTTCAAACGCCTCTCCGGCGAAATCCTGCGCGACAACCTGGCCACGCAGGCAATCTTCAAGAAAGTCGGATTCAAGCTGCGGGCCATGGAAGATCCGTCGACGGTGTCGGCGGTTCTGGAGCTCTGACGAGCGAGTGTGTGGACACGCTAGGAAAGTCACCGTTCGTTGCTTTTCAGACGATGTACTGTCGACCAAGCCAGAGCCAGTCACGATCGCTTCAAAGGGGAGTCTGATGCAAGAATTCGCGATGATTAGGGAAATACCGGGGCACAGCCTCGAAGGCGCAATACGTCTCCTGAACGACCTACAGTGGAACATCAGAGTGGTTGAATCCGAGGGCAGCCTGAGCGTAGGCGGCGGCCATAAGCTTCTCTTCCAGACGACTTCGCGTGAAGCGGCCGATGCGTTTCTGTATGGTCTGGCGCTTGCATACTCTGTGTTGCCCAAGGAGATCTTTAATCAGGTAAAGAAATACGGCGAGGACGCGGCAGGGTGAGGCAGCACAGTAGACTCTTGAGAGGCATCTAGTAGCAGGGCCTGCGACACGCCAATAGAACATGGCACTGGACCACACGCACCACTGCGCAAGATATAAGCGGCATCCATCAGGCGATGGATGCCGGCTTCGTGATCTCCAACTGCGGCTCGAACTTCAGCGTGGTTCCTAAGGCTCGCGAGACCAGGCACAACTTCTCGGCGCGCTTGAGCAAGTCCAGGGCGCGGTCACGCTCTTCCGCAGAAGCAATCTTCAGATTCGGACGAAGCACAATCTGCGTGAAGCTATAGCCAGACTCCGCTTTGCGCACAATACCGCTGGCTTCCACCTGCAAATCGGTGAAGTCGAATTGCGCACCTCCTGCAATCGCGCGCACGGTTGTGGTATAGCAACCGGCTACAGCGGCGAGCAGAAGTTCTTCCGGCGTCCAGCGGCCTTCCAGGCCACCAAATTCCGTGGGTGTTGTGAAGTGGATCGCGTTGGGGGCAGAATCGGACTTGGCCAGCCCAGTGCGTCCGGAGGTCCACCATGCGGCTACTCGATATGCGTGCTCTTCATTCATCTCACGTCTCCTTGGTTCAATTGGGCTGGAGCGGAACAACCTTCAGGCCTTGATAAAAGTTGCAGCCGGTTTAGGCCGCACCTTCCTGGGGAGAAACAACACGTTCCCTCGATTTTCTGGATCTGGGCGCGCAGCCATTTGGCTAGCGCTTCTTCCATTTCGGCCTGGCTGCCGGTGCGGTACAGGTCCTCGACCGTCTGTCCCTCCGCCGTCAGGCGGATGAAACGGCAAGGGATGCTTTCCTTCTGCTGGCCCTCAGGAACAAATTGTTCGAGCAGGCAACTCTCGCACGGATGCGGACGCGCTGGATCGCAGAAGTTTGGACATATCGGCGAATCTTCGAAGATGGCCGGGGCGCGCCGAGGCGCCTGCGGAGACCGCCCATAGCCACCATCCTCCAAAAAACTCAACTCGAATTTCAGAATCTCGAGAATGTCGCGATCATCTTGAGCCATAGGTCACCTCAATTGCGACTGAGAATGCCAGAGGAAGTCCGAAAAGACTGTGTATTGAGTCACGAAGAATCGTGATTTAAATCACAAGAGAATGCCTCGCCGACCCACCGCCTCACTCAATGTCCCCAATTTTCAAAGAATCCCGAAACGGAACACGTGACCGAACGCACAACAGATTGTGATTTCAATCACCTTCAAGGCTGCAAAGTGCGCGCTCCAACCGACTTTCGACCTATCCCCAGCCCGCACGCGGGAGGCGTATTTGGCTCCGCACCACCTCGGTTGCAAATCACAGCTCAATGTGATTTGAAACACCCGACAAGAACTGCTCGGCGGTGTTGGTCAGAACTGTGCCTCACGCCTGGAACGCGCAGCAAGGATCGGACGCAAACAAATCCCCGGTCATCGCATAGGCGCGAGCACGCGATCCCCCACACACGGTGCGGACCGGGCACCGGCCACATTTCCCTTTCAGCCTCGAACTATCGCGCAGCGAGACGAATAAGGAAGAATCACGGTAGACCTCGCCAAGCGACTGCCGAGTGACATCCCCTCCGGAAAGTGGAAGATACCGACTGGGGAAGGCCTCGCCTCGATAGTTGATGAATACCAATCCCTTGCCGTCGTTGACCCCCTTCGGCAGGCAAGGAATGACCTCCGCCTCGGTGAGCCGCCTATGCGATTCCTTCACGCGCTGCCGCAGGAGAAAACGCTGATAGTGCTGCCCCTCGGTGGTCTTGATCTGAAAATGCACGTGCTTCGAAGCCGCGTATAGCTTGACAAATACCTCTTCATGTTCGTCGGCGCTCAAGGTCACAGCCGTTTCATCACGAACTGTCGGCACGAAGAACACAACGTTCCACAGCGCGACATCCAGCCGGGCCAGAAGGTCAATCATAGAATCGAAGGCCTGGAGGCTCCGCGGCGACACAATGGTGTTCACCTGCACCGGTAACTGCACTTCGTGACAAGCTCCGATGATGTCGAGCGTCCGCCGGTGCAGCCCGGAGATTCCCCAATAGTTGTCGTTGAGCGCCGGTGTCGCGCCGTGTAGCCAGAATCCCGCCCGCATCAGCCCGCATGCTTTCAATTCGGGGATGACACTCGCCTCGAGATTGGGCGTGGGAAGCAGAGTAAGTGATGTGCGCACCGAGCGACTCGAGGCGAATTCAATGATCGGAAACAAGTCTGGACGCGTCAGCGGATCGCCGCCGGTCAACGCCAGCAGCGGCACGTGCATGGCGGCAACCTCCTCGATCAAATGAAAAGCTTCGGCCGTGGAGAGGTGGTTGACTTCGCGAGGCGCACTCTTCGTTGAGCGGCGGGACGCATTCTTCCACTCGCAGACGCGCGTCATCTCCCAGGTGACCTGCAATGGCCGCAGTCTGAATCCTGGTGCGGCTGCTGAACCAATCGTGCTCGAAACTAGCTCGCCTCTAGCCTTTGGCAACTTTGAGGTTCGGTCAGACAACTGGGGTACGGTGGGCATGCCGCGCATCCTAGGACGTGCTGTGCTAGCGGGCAGTGCGGAATCGCACACTCACCCGTGATAACCATCACAATTGATTGGAGAAAACCGTGTGATTCATGTCACAGGGCCGAGTGACTTCTGCCATAGGTCGGCTTTCCCCGGCATGCGAACCTACGCCTGCGTGTGAGTTCTCAGGTCACGGGACCAGAGTTCACAAAGGGTTGTGGCAGTGCTGCAACGGGCGACCCCTGCTCTGTGATATCGTGCGAACGAAAAAATCTTCCTCAGGAGGAAGCTGACACAATGAAATACCTCTCCTTTCGAACAGCCCTAGTAGCTTTGCTGGCTTGCGATCTGATCGCGGCCTGCGTGTCGCCGGCATTCGCTGATGACGCTGCCGCCACTTACAAGTCAAAGTGCGTCATGTGCCATGGTCCAGATGGCAAAGGCTCGGCGGTGGGTACGAAGATGGGCGCCCGCGACTTTACTTCGGCCGAAGTCAAGGCTCAGACCGACGGCCAGCTGACCGAAGTCATCACCAAGGGTAAAGGCAAGATGCCGGCCTACAACGGCAAGCTGAAGGATACGGAGATCAAAGACCTGGTCACTTACATTCGTGGTCTGGCCAAGTAGATCTGACAAGGACAGGCGGCCGGAATGCCGCCAACTAGAAATCGCTTGATTCTGAAGAAATGGCGGGTGAGAGCATGTCCACGCGAACAATACGGAATCTTTTTGCGCCTGGAGTTGGTCACTGGAGCCGGAGTGGCGTTCCATCAGGCCAGTCACATCTTTCCGCTGATTCTGTTGTTGACTGCCGCCCTTGCCCTGTTCTGGCTGAGAACTCCTCTCGAAAGCTTTCTGGGCACTTCGGCCATACGCGCCCAAACTCTGGAAGAGTCGCATACGCTCCGCTCCGCTATTGCGTTATTCGCAGGGGTGGCAACCGTAGCACTGGCGGCGCTGTTGTGGGCGGGAAGAAACGCCGATCTCTGGCCGCTTGGTGCGGCCGCGGCGGCCGCTTTCATCGGACAAGCTGTTCTGAAAAAACTGGGTCGGCAAACTGGCATGCTCTCCGAGATGGTGGGAACGATCGGCCTCACCGCCTCTGCCCCCGCCGCTTATTACGTCATCACGGGAGAGTTCAACGCGACCGCGTGGATGCTGTGGCTAGCAAACATTCTGTTCGCCGGCGACCAGATTCACTATGTTCAACTCCGCATCCACACCGCAAAGATCCAGGGATTCCGCGCGAAGTTCACTCACGGCTGGGGGTTCGCCCTTGGGCAGGCGCTCATGACCGCGATCATCACCTTGGCCTGCCTGGCGCGCCTGATGCCCCCAATCGCGTCGTTGGCGTTCGCCCCGCTTCTGTTTCGCGGATGGTTCTACTTTGTTCAGGAGCCGACTCCGCTAGTCGTGCGCCGTCTAGGTTGGAGTGAACTGAAGCACGCCACCGCATTCTGCGTGCTGCTGACTGCTACCTTCATACTGGCACGGCAGAGATAACACAGATTCCCTCTGACTTATGGCACGATCACGGCGGCTCCGTCTACCGCGTCACGTTTTACAGCCATCAGCGCTTCGTTAGCTTGATCAAGTGAGAACACAGTCACCTTGGGCCGCAAGCCAATCTCTGCGGCCAACGCAAGGAAGTCACGTGCGTCCGCGCGTGTCATGTTGGCCACGCTGCGAATCTGCCGCTCGCCCCACAACAAGGTATCGTAGTCGAACTGTGGCACCCGATCGAGATGGATGGCATTGATTGCCACCACGCCACCCTTGCGTAAACTGGCGAGCGCTGCGATCACCACGTCACCACTCGGCGCAAAAGTGATCGCGCGATCCACTTCCACAGGTGGCTTCTCGGTTTCGCTTCCAACCCAAGTAGCTCCCAATGATTCGGCCAGTTCGCGGTGAGACTTGCCGCGGGTTGAAACGTACACCTCACACTTCCACGCGCGCAGTACGGCAATAGCGAGGTGCGCCGAAGCGCCAAAGCCGAACAGACCCACTCGCTCGCCTGATTGGACCCCAGCCACTCGCAGGCTGCGAAATCCAATGATGCCGGCACAGAGCAGCGGCGCGGCGTGAAGATCGTCGAGCGAATCAGGCAGCGGAAAGACAAAGTCCGCACGTGCGAAGGCGTACTGCGCATAACCACCTGCGACCGTGTAACCCGTGAACGTCGGTGAGTCGCAAAGGTTCTCAGAGCCCCTCAGACAATACGGGCAGGTGCCATCTGTGCCACCCACCCACGAAACCCCCACGCGTGTGCCAAGAGGAATGTCTGCCGTGGCCCCATCGACGATCTCGCCTACGATCTGATGGCCGGGAATGATCCGCAACTGTTTCGGCGGCAACTCGCCTTCTACGATGTGAAGATCGGTGCGGCAAACGCCACAGGCGCGCACGCGCAGCAGCACATGTCCTGATCTCACCCGCGGATCGGCCACATTAACAATCTGAAGAGGACGTTCTGAAATGGGGGCAGGCGCAGCAAGAATGGCGGCTTTCATGGGGAGGAGGCTTCCTCTTCATGATGCCAGACTTACCGCGACTCTTCTATCCCTGCCGGTATGCATACCGCGGTGCACGTGAAACACCGCATCGGCGTCATGAGGCGGCACTAAAAAGCATTTCTGATACGAATCGGCGAAACGGTTTGGCTTCGACTAACACAATGAAGTGTGAGCGAAACTGAACACTCGTGGTGGGGACGCCGGGAGGCAAGGAAGGCAGATTCGCCCGAGTTATGCGGGAAAGTGAAAGGGATTCGTTTGACAATCAAATGACATCCGGACTGCATCCGGAATAGCGACGACGGAGTCAAACGTCGTGTGCGAGGAATGGAGCAAAACGATGTGGATGCGATCATGCGCACTGTGTAAGGCGCTGCTGAGAAAGCTCAGGCTAAGCGATTCCACCCGCTGCGAGTGCGGGTGGGAGTGGTTGGGCCACTCATGAGAAACCGAGGTAGCATGTTGTTCTTATACAAAAAAGCAGATGATTGGAAGGACAGAGCCGTGGCGAGAGTAATTGAGTTTTACATACCGATTAATTTCAGGTGGCGTGCGAAATGGATTCCTTTGCACGAACGGGGAAAAGTAATCGAGTTCTGCCTGCCTACCAAGAAGTCTGCCTGAAGGCGAACCGTCGCGCAGTTTTAGCCAATTCGTTCCTTGCCAGACGGCCGATACACCCAAATAAACATCGTCAACTCCGGGCTACCTGGTGGGCGCAGCGAAGCTCATCGAGAGTGGATCAATTCCCGTTGGAGCCATCCCAGCGACAGTGAGTGTGCCATCTTTGTTTATGGTGTATATCGAAACTGAGTTGCCGCTTTGGTTGGTCACATAAGCAAATTTCCCGGAAAGATCGATGACGATGCGAAAAGGTTGGCCTCCGGTGTTGATGGCGGCTGGCGTGTTCGGTGTTAGGTTGCCGGAGGTGGAGTCAATGGTGAACATCGAGACGGAATTCGCTTGTCGATTGACGACGTAGGCAAACTTGCTGGATGGATCTATCGCCACCGAGGTGGGACTGCTTCCCGCGCTGACGGTGGCTGGAGTATTTGGAGTCAAAACTCCGGTAACGGAATCGACAGTGTACTGCGAAACCGAGTTGTCAAAGCTATATGCATTGGGCACATAGGCGAATTTACCAGAAGGATCAATGGTGACTCCGAACGGCGACTCTCCAGCGAGCACCGCCGCAGGTGCTGTCGGAGTCAGCGTTCCAGTGGTGGAGTCGAGCGTGTACATGGACACGGTGCCATCGTCCTGATTCGCCGCATAGGCAAATCTGCCGGAGGGATCAACGGTAATGGAGAGTGGACTCCAGCCCGCCGCGACGGCTGGAGGCGTTGTGCGCGTCAGAATCCCAGAGTTCGCGCTGATGCTGAACATCGAAACCGTATTGTCGTCGCTGTTCGCGGTGTACACGAATTTGCCGGAAGGATCGATCCCGATTCCCTGGGGGAAAAACCCGGTCCCGACGGTCGCTGGCGTCGTGGGAGTCAAGACTCCAGTGGTGGGATCGATGGTGAACATCGAGATGGTCGCCTCATCACTGGCGTTCGACATAAGATTCGCGATATAGGCGAACTTTCCGGCACGATCGACGACCATTTCTTCCGATCCGAAGGCGTTAGCTCCGGTGGCGACCGTGGAAGGTGTCGTCGGCGTAAGAGCCCCAGTGCAGGAGTTCACAGTGAACATGGAAATTGTGTTGTCACCATCATTCAACACGTAGGCAAATTCCGGCGTCGATGAAGGCGTGCACGCAGGCACCGCAGGAGTCTTGCTTGCTGGCATTCCTCCGCCGCAACCACCGGCCAGTATGAGCAGAAATCCCAATATCGCAGTCCGCACGAACCTTCCCGGATCAGACATAGACACCTCACTTGAGACCTCAGCAGATTGGACGGCCTTCATCGTGCTTGGGTGAGCAATTGATGTTTGTGACGTAGCTCACGTCTCCGCCTTCAAAACTATTCACCAGGTCGCCACAGCGAATCCGAATCGCCATTTTACTCATCAAGACAGCGCCCCGAATGTCAAGACCTCGTAAATAACGGTAACCAGTTTGTTAGAAGGTAAACTCGGCCAAAAAGAAACAAATAGCGGAGTTGCCCCGGCAGATACGCTCGCGTGTAGTGATTGCCCAAGCGGCTCGATGGACGTCCTTGCGAACGCTTTGTGACCACTGCAGCTGGAACCACCGACAGATTGAAACTGCGAATCTTCGCAACCCAGATCCTCCGCCCGAGTCATTCTCGGATTCTATGGCATTCGCTGGAAGTTCAGCTGTTCTTCGCCGTGAAGTACGGGGTTCAGAAATTGCCCTGCACGCATCTCTGGATGCACGGCGAGAAGGTAGTTTTTCGCTGCGATTTGTCTTGACTTCCGGGATAAACGAAAGTAATAGTGTTGACTCGTAATGATACGAAAGGTGGAGGCTGCTTATGCGTGTCTGCCGCGGATGGGTTGCGTCCTTATTATGGTGCGCCGTTGTTCTGGCTGTTGCCAGCGGCGCGTTCGGCCAAGCGAGCTATACCGCTCAGGTGCGAGGCGTCGTAAAGGACCAGAGCGGCGCGATGGTGACGAATGCGACGATCATCATCACCAACGACGCGACGGGTATCGTGACCACAGCTCACAGCGACGACCACGGTTTCTACATTCTGACCGGCCTTCGCCCGGCGGTGTACACGATTAAGGCAGACCGCGCAGGATTTCGAGCTGCGGAGCAAAGGAACGTGGTGCTGCAGGTCGATCAGCAGACAACGATCGACTTCGAATTGCACCCGCTGGGCGTGAGCACAACGGTGGAGGTCACACAAGCCGCTCCTTTGCTGGATACGGAGAGCGCCTCAATCGGAACCGACGTCACGAACGAATATGTGCGCGATATTCCGCTTTACAACCGGAGCATGTTCGGCCTGGTATTCCTGGCAGGCGGAGTAACGGAAACGACCGGGTCAGGGGTCAATGACAACTATCCTGCGGGCACAAACTTTGTCTCGAACGGGCAGAGGAACGCAACGGCGGAAGTAAGCCTGGACGGCAGTCCGCTCAGCGCTCCGGAACAAGGTGAAGGCGGCAACTCCAATGTGTACTACCAACCCTCAGTCGAGACGGTGCAGGAGTTCAAGGTCCAGAACAATAGCTTTTCGGCGGAGTTTGGCAACAACGGCGGCACCGTGGTCAACATGGTGATGAAGCAGGGAAGCAACAACTTCCACGGAAGCGGGTGGTGGTATTTTCAGCGTTCCGCCACGGACGCGCGGGATTACTTCAACACTGGCCCGAGGCCGGACCATCTGCGGGATCAGTATGGGTTCTCACTGGGCGGCCCAATTCGGCATAACAAGACATTCTTCTTTGTCGATTTCGAAAAGAGCCGGGAATCGGATCCGATCAACCTCGAGGGAGTGGTACCGACCGATCTGGAGCGCACCGGAGACTTCTCCCAGAGTCTGGACAGCACGCCAGGGGGGATCTTTGATCCTTCGACGTGCGTGCTGGTAAATCCCGGGGATACGAGTTGTACTCGGTCGCAGTTTTCAAACAACATGATTCCCGTCAACAAGATCGATCCGGACGGGCAGAAAATCCTCAATCTGTATCCCCACGCGAATGTTCCAGGCGCAACGTTCCCCGACCCCAATTACCGCGCGGTTGTGCTCAGCTCCGACCCGGGCTGGCAGTTTGACATAAAGTTGGACCACCAGTTCAACTCCAAGCACCGCATCGGCGGGCGCTACAGCCGGCATCACGATACCTACAGTGTGCCGACACTAATTGGAAGCGGGAATTTTGGAGACGGCGTGATTTACCCCACGACCCCACAGAACGGGAGTCTGGAATACAACTGGGCGGTAACACCGACGATGCTCTGGACGAGCCGGTTGAGCGTGGATCGCGTAGTTGCACCGGGAATGACGAACAAGTATCCGACGCTGAATGATGTCGGGTTGCCTCCGATTCTGGCCGAGAACGGGCTCACTCGAATTCCGAGCATCAACGTGGACTCTGGATTTCTTTCGATCTACACACAATGCTGCGTCGACACGCACTTTGCGCACACGCTAACGAGTTATTCCTCGATGCTGCAGTGGGTGAAAGGACGGCACTCGATTAAGGTCGGCGGCGAGCAGAGAGTGTTCCTGAATAACTTCTGGCAGCCGAATTATCCGACTGGGACGTTCGATTTCTTTCGCGATGTGACCACTCAACAACCTGGACAGGGACTGGGAGAAAGCAACGGAGAAGGCAATCCGTTTGCCACGATGTTGACCGGGTTCGCGCAAGATGGGCAGTACAACATTGTTCCGTCAGTGGCAGACAAGTCGAAAGAAACCGCCTTCTTTGTGCAGGACGACTGGAAAGTCACATCGAAACTGACTCTCAACATTGGCCTGCGCTATGAGTGGAGCACTCCCTATAACGAGCGCTTCAATCGGCTCCAGTTCAGTGATTTCACGGCCAGCGCAGGTATCAATCCTATTACTGTCTCTCCGGCTCCCGGTTTCCCGCAGATCGGGAATGTCATCGGGACCACCGTGTTCCCGACGTCGGCGCATCGGAATTCGGGTGTGGATCGCAACAACTTCGCTCCTCGGTTTGGCTTTGCGTACCAACTGGCGTCGAACACGGTGGTGCGCGGCGGCGCTGGAGTATTTTACGGAATGAACGTCGCCACCAACTTCCAGTACGCGGGTCCGGCGTTCCAGAAATCCGCAAATATCTATTTCACGAAGGATAACTATCAGACGCAGTATGCCTGCCTGGGGATTTATCCCACTACCTCGAATAATCCGAATTGCAATGGACCATTTCCGGCGGGGCTCTCGGGACCTCAAGGAACGAAGTATGGTTCGATGGCACAGTGGGGTTTCACGAACGCCAGCGACCTGGATACGGGCACGGCACGCAATGCGGAGATCTATCAGTGGAACATCGGCTTTCAACATCTGCTGCCCGGTCAGATCGTGATTGGAGTGGACTACTCGGCGAACCGCAGCACCCACCTGCCATGGGCGGGAACTGGCAGCCCAGCGGGTGGCCCAACTACACGCGACCGCAACTTCCTATCGACCCCGATGCGTAATCTGGCGGTCTCGCTAGCGCCCGGCGGAGATGTCACGGGATTCCTGAACAGCGAGGTTCCGAATCCGTTTCAATGCTTCTTTACGACTGGGGCGGCGTTAACAGGATCGTGGTGCCCATCGAGCCCGACCTTCAACGCGTCGGACGTAGTGGACTCTCGCTATCTCGACGACACGATTCCTCTAATCAACCTGCTGCGCCCCTATCCGCAGTATGACGGTAATTTCGAAGGGTTGCCGAAGCTAATCGCGAACTCCTGGTACAACTCCTTGCAGATTCGCTTCCAGAAACGCGCCAGCCACTACATCAGCTTCGAAGGTAACTACACGTTTTCCAAGTCGGAAGACAATTCCGCGGCGGGACGAAATGCATGGATTGGCACCGGCAATTTGGGCCTGGACAACCCTCAGGTGCTCGATAATCTAGGGGTGGAATGGGGCATCAGTTCGAACGACGCGACCCACCGGCTGACAACGGCGTTCATCCTCGACCTGCCGTTTGGGAAGAATCGCTGGATTGGACGGAACATGAACAGCTTTTTGGACGGCGTGTTTGGCGGCTGGTCCCTTTACTCCTTCCTGACCTTACAATCAGGACAACCGATCGCGGTCTACGATAGCGCGGGGCTACTGGCAGACGGAAATCAAAGGCCCCAGATCATCTGCTCTCAGCTGACGACGGGCATCAGCTACAAGAAAGCGGCGAGGACCGGCCAGCCTTACTTGAATCAGAATTGCTTTGCCAATCCGGGTGACAACATTCCGGGCAATGCACCCCGGCACTTCTCGACTTTGCGAGGCGACGGGATTCGGAACGTGGATATTTCTCTCTCCAAGGAATTCGCGGTTCGCGAAAACGCGAAACTGCAGGTTCGGGCGGAAGTCTTCAACGTGGCGAACCGGCAACGGTTCGCGTTTCCTGATACGGGATCGGGAGACGGAAGCTTCGGCGGAGTATTTTCCACCACCAACAACTACCGAAAAATGCAGTTTGGGGCACGGTTCGAATTCTAGGGAGATCATATTCGTCACCCTCCGCGAAGGCCGCGAAGGGTGGCACACCCGCTGTCGAAGACTTAGCGCGGCAGGGACGACCGCCCTTCCACCAGAGAATCCTGCAACAGAGGCATACTTCCTCTGCTCTGTTCGGTGTGTCGAGGAACGAACATGCGACGACGATCCTTCCTGAAGGCCAGCGGCATTGCGTTGGGGGCGGGGCTCGCGGCTGATTCCCTGCTGGCGAAAATTCCTCCGCACAATTTCGACAAGTATGACTTCGGCGGCGGGCCGCCTATATCGGACCGGCTCTATCAGGGTCCTTTCTCTGCCGACGACTACCCCAGCTGGAATGTTGTCATGGCACTGACGGCATCGCATGATGTCGTCCCAAACTATGGGATGGGGCTCATCACTTATGTCTGCGATGAAGTGGGGCCAGCGAAGAAAGACGGAGAGACGCTGGCTCAGTCGATCGAGAACGTGGTGAAACTCCCGCTGGGGACGAAGTTGTATCTGCGCGTGAATTGGAAGGACGTGCAGCAGCGGCCCGGCCGTCTGGATCTTTGCGAGCACTGGAAGCTGACGTTTGAGCTGGCCAAGAGATACCAGAAGCGGATCGGCTTCCGCGTGATGATGAGTAATCCCGATATTCCGGATTCTCCGCTGCCGGAATTTCTGCGCGACAAGGTTCCGATGGTCAAGCTCGGGGACTGGCTGGGCCGCACACGCTATGAGCCACGCTATGACGATCCGGCGTTTCAGGCGGTCTTTCGCGAGTTGGTGGATCTGCTCGCCGATTCCTACGACGGGCATCCGGACGTGGAGTACGTCGACACGTTCATGTACGGATTCTGGGGCGAGGGTCACACCTGGCCATTCGAATCGAATCCGTTTCCGGATTCGCTGACGGCAGAGAACACGTTCCTGAATATGTTTCAGCATCAGTTGGAACGATGGAAAAAGACTCCGATAGCTACCAACACACAGCCCGACTTCAGCAAGGTGGGCAACTCTGAGTTGCTCGACCGCACGGTGCGGAGTTGCAACTGGCTGCGGACGGACACGATCTTCATCGAGAATGAGCAGATCGAGGCGCTCAGCAATCGTCCACCGTGGACGGGAGTGACGGTGGAAGTGGGAATGTCGGATGGCTCGCCGAAGAGTTTGAAGCTTGATGAAGGCGTGACTTACACCGACAACGTGGCGCAGCACGTGCGCGACGTGGGGGCGTGTTACTTCTCGCTGTGGAACTGGCACCGCATTCAGGCGGACCGCATTCTCCATTACTATCACCAGTTTCCTGAGGCGATCGATGGTCTGGCGCAACAGATTGGATACCGTGTACGGCCTTCGTGGGTGTGGACTTATGAAGAGGGCGGATATCCGGGGCTGATTATTGGGTTCGTGAATGACGGGATCGCCGCGGTGCCGGGAGTACTGAGAGTGTCGGTGGTGAGCGGAGACGGCAAGGTCAACGTTGCAGGATGCCTAGATGCGGGATATCCGCTGCCGGGCAAAGTGCGGCAGGCGAAATTTGCACTGCCCAAGGGAACGAAATGGAAGGGACTGCGACTGAAGGCGGAAATCGAAGTGAAGGGACAGCGATATCCGGTGCGGTGGGGCTGTCGACAGAAGCTGAATGACGACGGAAGTTTGACCCTCAGGCAGACTGTTGGACTCGGAGCAGAAGATGAGACTGGCGGCGTGCCGCGCGGGCCGGAGTAAAGCCGTTTCGATAGTCGGAAACCAAACATGAAAATAAAATTGTCATTCGCAATTCTCATGTTGTTTGCTTGCGGGCTGATCGCCGCTCCTTCCGAAAAACAGAACTGGACGCACTACGTTCGAATCGGAGCCTATGGGTTGAAGGGCGGCGATGCGGCCGAGATCGTGCGACGGGCGCAGGAAAGCGGTGTGTCTGGGATTGAGGTCGATAACGATATCCCCGGCCGCTATGAGAGTTTTATTCATCCCGAGGCGAAGCTGAAGGCGATTCGCGATGTCGCGGAGGCGGCCCACAAGGTGGGAAATCACGCGTTCGTCTATATCGCCGGGACGGAGTGCATCACGGCGCATGGAGACAAAGTGGAGCACACCCTGGCGAAGGATCATCCCGATTGGCTGCAACGGAAAATTACGGGTGAACCGGCGATTTTTGGTGGAGGGACCGCGTTTTGGATCGCGCCGGGCGATGAAGATGTGTGGGTCAGTCCTTATGCGACGGAGTGGCACAAAGTCTATATGGAACGCGTGCGCCAGATCGCAGGCACTGGGATTAACGGAATCTATGTCGATATTCCGTATTGGATGACGCACTTCGACGGATGGGAGAACACCTGGGCCAGCTTTGACGATTACACGGTCGCGGCATTCAAGCAGAAGACCGGTCTGGATGCGAAGCACGACGTAAAGATCGGGGATTTCTCTGATCCGGGCTTTCGCAAGTGGGTGGAGTTTCGAATTCAGACGTTCACAGATTTTCTGGCGGAGATCGATCGCACGGCGAAGGCGGTGAATCCGGAGATCAAGACGATTCCGGAGATTTATCCGGGCATCGAGGAGGAAGCGGTGCGGGTCGGTGCGGACGTATATAGCCTCTATCCAGTGGTCGATGCGATTGCCCATGAATATGAGTTTGGTAGCGGCGAGCATATGGCATCGGGGCGGACGCCACTGGATTGGTTCCGGTATCAGGTTGGGATGCATTCGTTTCGCGCATTCGCGCAGGGGAAGGCGACCTGGATTTTGAACTATTCGTGGGACGGCGACAAGGTCGTTGACAAGCGCGAAGCCATGATGAATCTCGCAATGTCGCAGATTATGGCAGGCGCGAACTTCTGGGATGCGCCCGGGCATTCCATGGCGGGATCGAATGATCTGCCGACTCGGAAGAAGATTTTTGATTGGATCGGTGAGCATGAGAAGACGTTTATTTGCCTCGCGGGCCGATTGATCCGATTGGAGTGTACTTTTCACCGGAGACCAGGAATCTGTACGCGGAAGAGTTTCTCGCGTCGTACCGCGGAATCCTGATTCTGCTGATGCAGAAGCATCTTGAGTTTCAGATTGTGACGCCGCGAACGCTGGCTGAGTTTCAGGGGAAGACGCTGGTACTGCCGGATGTTCGCGTGCTTGGACAGCGCGAGAAGGAGCGGTTGAAGGAGCTTGCCGCGGCGAAAAGTCTCGTTGTGACGGGAACGGATGCGACAGAACTTGGTGACCTCCCGAACGTCGTGCGATTGCGGGAATGTCCGGGAAAAGCTTACAACGCAGCGATAGAAAAGGATTTCGAGCACAGGTCGCCGGAGACCGCGCGCGAGTTCTTTGCCAGCCTGCAAGGTGCTGGTGCGGTGCGGATTCAGGCGTCCCCGCAGATTGCGACCTCCATCGCTCGCACCAGTGAGGGACACATCAACTGCTTCTTTGCCAATTTCGCCGGATTGCGTGGAGGCTCGAATCCGGTGCAGACCCCGCAAAGTGGAGTAGAGGTCGCGGTGCAGGCAAAAGCGGAGGGAAAGGGATTTTTCCTTCCGTTCCTGGGGCAGGTGCAGGCGGTAAAGGGAGAGCGGGACGGAGACTCGATTCGGTTCTCGCTGCCCACGATCACGCGAGGGGCGGTGTTCTGGTATGAGCCTTAGGAAATCCGTGGGATATCGGATGTGACCGCGGATGTACGACCCTGTTCCCGGACGATCTTCACCATCACGCAGCGAAAGTCAGAATCCCCACCCTGTCGCACAAAACGCGACAAGGATGGGGCACCCTCGAGATGTTGATCGCTTGCCCGCGAGACGCCGGCTACGTACTACGATCCCAGGCTTTGGAGCGTGAGACGGCTTCGTTCCAGCGGTCGCGCAGCGATTGGGCTTGCGATGACGGCATCTGCGGTTCGAAGCGGCGGCTTTTTCCGGCGGCCAGCGCCTCGAGACCTGAGCGCCAGAAACCGACCGCCAGGCCGGCCAGGTACGCAGCACCCATAGCGGTAGATTCCGTCACGGCCGGACGGACTACGGGAGCACCAAGGATATCGGCTTGGAATTGCATCAGGCTGTCGTTGGCGGCAGCCCCGCCATCCACGCGCATCTCTTTTACAGCATCGCCCGAGTCGCGGCGCATGGCGTCGAGCAAGTCGGCTACCTGGTACGCGATGCTCTCTACCGCTGCGCGCGCAATGTGACCGACGGTGGTGCCACGGGTGATTCCAAAAATCGATCCCCGGGCGTAGGAATCCCAGTGGGGTGCGCCCAATCCGACGAATGCAGGGACGAAATAGACGCCGCCGTTGTCGGGCACAGACTTTGCGAGAGGCTCGACTTCCTGTGAGTTGCGAATCACACCCAGCCCGTCGCGGAGCCACTGCACCACTGCGCCGCCGACGAAGACGCTGCCTTCAAGCGCATATTCGGTAGTATCTTTGATTTTCCAAGCGACGGTCGTGACCAGTTGATTGGAGGAGGGCACTGCTCGCTTGCCAGTGTTCTGCAGCATGAAGCAGCCGGTCCCGTAAGTATTCTTGGTCATCCCAGGCTGGCAGCATTGTTGACCGAACAATGCGGCCTGTTGATCTCCAGCGATGCCAGCAATTGGAATGTTCTCTACCCCAGCCAACCCGCGGACTTCGCCGTAGATCTCACTCGATGAGCGCACGGCCGGCATGATCGCGAGAGGAATTCGTAGCCGATCGAGCAGCTCTCGGTCCCACTCGAGGCTGTGAATGTTGAACACCATCGTGCGCGAGGCATTGCTGACGTCAGTGGCATGAACCTTGCCTTGCGTCAGCTTCCACACCATCCAGGTGTCGACGGTGCCGAAGGCGAGTTTTCCGGCCTCGGCCAGGCTGCGGGCGCCGGAAACATTATCCAGAATCCATGCGATCTTGCTTCCAGAAAAATAGGCGTCGATCAGCAAACCGGTGCGTTGCTGGATCACGGACGCGTGACCATCCTTCCTGAGTTGTTCGCAGAAATCGGCCGTTCGCCGGTCTTGCCAGACGATCGCGTTGTGAACAGGTTCGCCGGTTTCGCGATTCCAGATGATCGTGGTCTCACGTTGGTTGGCAATGCCGATGGCTGCGACGTCAGCCGCGCTGGCTCCCGCTTTGGCAAGAGCTTGGCTTGCGACTGCGATTTGAGATGACACGATTTGTTCCGGATTGTGCTCAACCCAGCCGGGACGGGGAAAGATTTGATCGAATTCCTGTTGCGCGACCGCACGGATGGAGCCTTCTTCATCGAACAAAAGTGCTCTTGAACTGGTTGTGCCCTGATCGAGTGCTAGAACGTACTTCACGGTACCTCCTGCAATGGCTGGCAGAGACAGAGACGTTGCAAGCAACGTCTCTACGACGGCCTCAAGAAGCGGCGGATTCCGAAATCGTAGAGGGCAGCGCCGATCAGGCCCCCGAGCAACGGAGCAGCGACGGGAATCCACCAGACACGCGATCCATCGATCAGGCCGTTATTTCGGAAACCTGCGACGACGGTGAAGAGCCGAGGGCCGAAGTCCCTCGCGGGATTAATGGCGTAGCCGTGCATGCCGCCAAAGCTCATACCGATGGCGACAACGACCAAGCCGATCAGCAAAGGTGCGAGGTTCGCGCCCGGAGGCATATTGAATTCATCGGTGATGGCGAAAATTAGGAGCACGAGCAAACCGGTACCGATCAGTTGATCTAGAAATCCGGCCTGCGGCAGCCCCGGGAAAGCGGGAAATGTCGTAAACACAACCGCCGTCTTTTCCAACTCAGGATCGAACTGCCGGAAAGCCGGTGAGTAATTCCAGTAGACAAGTGCGGCGGCAGCGAAAGCACCTGCCGTCTGGGCGATCGAGTACGGCACGACCTTGGACCATGGGAATTTGCGGAACACGGCAAGGGCGAGCGTCACCGCGGGATTCAGATGTGCTCCGGAAATCTTGCCCGCGATGTAGATGCCCATGGTGACGCCCAGTCCCCAACCCAATGTGATGTTGGTGAAACCTCCGTGAATGATTTCTCCGGGGCTCTTGGTCGGAAACAGTACGACCATAGCGACTACGCCTGTGCCGAACAGGATGAGGACAAACGTTCCAAGGAACTCCGCGAGAAGTTCCGCGGTCAAACCAGGTTTTGAGGTCATCGCATCTCCCGCGCGAGACAGCGCATCTGAGCCGCGAAGTAGTCTACCAAGGCGCGGCGGCACTCGCCTATTTTTCCTGAACGACGAATAAGAATTCCGGCGCTACGGCTCGCCGGAGTTACATCCAGAGGACATTTCTTCTTGACATTTCAAACTAGTCCCATAAGATAGAGAAATATTTATTCATTACTGTGAATATTTATGCATTATGAATAAAACCTTGCGCCAACGGGCCGTACTCGATGTGCTGAAGCACGGATCTGTCGCCAGCCAGGAGGACCTTCAGCGCCATCTTCGGCGGCGAGGCTTCAAGGTGGGACAGGCGACGCTCTCGCGGGACATCCGCGACCTGAATCTGAGCAAAACTGCACACGGTTATTCCCTGCCCCATGGAGAAAATGGCGTGGGGGTTGCGTTGCCCCCTGTGTCACGGCTGGTGAAGGAATTTGTTCTGGATATTCGTTCCGCTCAGAACCTGCTCGTCGTGAAGACAATCGTCGGAAGCGCGCAACCTGTCGCAGCGGCACTGGATGAGACCGACTGGAGCGAGGTGGTTGGGACCATCGCGGGTGACGACACCATCCTTATTGTGTGTCCGGACAAGGAAGAGGCTCGGGCGTTGGCGGGGCGCATCGAGGAAATGCTGGCGTAGATGGCGGGCAAACTCAAAACGGCGGTGTTGGGCGCAACCGGATATTCCGGCCTGGAATTAACGCGGATCCTTCTGCGGCATCCGCGCCTGGAAAAGCCCGTGCTGCTGCGCCGCAGCGCAGACAATGGCAACGCGGCCGATCTGGCGGATGTGTTCCCTGCCCTTTCTGGCAACGGCGGATATCCGCTGCATTCGCTTTCCTGGCCGTCATTGAAGCAGCAGGGAGTGCAACTGCTTTTCCTGGCTACGCCGCATGAGGTATCACGTTCCCTGGTTCCAGAGGCGATCGCGCAAGGCCTGCGAGTGATCGATCTTAGCGGCGCGTGGCGGCTGAAGCAGGAGCAGCACCGGGCCATTTACGGATTCGAGGATTCCGATGCGGCCAGCGCCGCCGCATTAACCGACCGGGCCGTATATGGCCTGCCCGAATTGAACAGCGACCGCATTTCCGGCGCGGCGCTGGTGGCGAATCCGGGTTGCTATGCGACATCGGTGATCCTCGCGCTGGCGCCGCTTCTGAAGGCTGGAGTGGTTGACCGGAGTCGCGGGATTGTTTCCGATTCGAAATCGGGAGTTTCGGGAGCTGGCAAGAAACCGACGGCTAAAACGCATTTCGTGTCGGTGGCTGACAACCTTTCCGCGTACTCGGTGTTCAATCACCGGCATCTGGGCGAGATTGTCGAGCAGCTCGCGCTTGGCGATGAGGAGTTGATCTTCACGCCGCACCTACTGCCCATCCCGCGCGGAATCTTGTCGACGATTTATGTCCATCTGAACCGCGCCATGACGGCTCTCGAAGTGGAATCGAGCTTACGAACTTTCTACTCGGGCAAGCGCTGGGTGCGCATCTTCCAGACGCCGAAGCTACCCCAGGTGCAATTCTCGTTGCATAGTAATTATTGCGACCTGGGATTTGTCCTCGCGGAAGATGGTCGGCGACTGGTGCTGATTTCTTGCATCGACAATCTGGTAAAAGGCGCAGCCGGACAGGCAGTACAAAACATGAATGTGATGTATGGGTGGGATGAAGAAGAAGGACTGCAATGATTATCGTAGTGAAAATTGGAGGAACGGCGCTGGAAGACGCAGCTACGTTGCGTAAGTGCGCTCGCGCCGTCGCAGAGCTGGCACAGGATGGGCACCGCGTGGCCGTGGTGCACGGCGGCGGCACCGCTCTGACACGGGTTCTGAAGCAACTGGGTAAGGAGAGCGAATTCGTCGGCGGGCTGCGCATCACCGACGCGGAGACTCGCGATGTAGCGCTGATGGTGCTAGGCGGCATGGTGAACAAGAAGCTGGTTGCCGCCATTCAGGCTGCCGGTATGCCTGCCGTTGGATTCTGCGGTGGAGATGGAATGACGTTCCGAGCACGACGGAAGCAAATGAACGGAAACGACCTGGGGTTCGTCGGTGAGATTTGTTTTGCAGAGCCCTGCTGGATTGAAGCGCTGTGGCAGCAGGGCGGGATTCCGGTTCTGGCGTCGCTGGCATTGGGAGCGGACGGCGAATATTACAACGTCAACGCCGACGAGATGGCTGCAGCGTGCGCCGCGGCATGCCATGCAAACGCGCTGATTTTCCTGACGGACGTACCAGGCGTGAAGGATGCTCAAGGCATCGTGATTCCCTGGCTGAGCACAAAGCAGGCGCAGGAACTTACGGCAGGCTCGGTGATCAGCGGCGGAATGCTGCCCAAGCTCGCGGCCTGCACGCAGGCACTGAAGCAAGGCGTTGGCCGAGTCCGCATTCTGCCCGCATCAGAGGCCGATGCATTGCCGCAGTTTTATCTCACGAAGCTGAATTGTGGGACGGAAGTCACGTATGCATAAGCGGCGCCATGAGCGCTGAAAACGAAGAAAGCTGAAAACGAAGAAAGAGGAACATAGAAATTGGAACCCAAGTTGAATACACAATTGCAAAGCAAGACGCCGGTGGTGCCGGAGACATTCCCGGGCATCTTCTGGTGTCCGGATTTAGTTTCGACACGCGATCTTGGACCGCCGGGCGTCGAGGCCGTACTGCATCTGGCGGAACTGATGAAGTCCCGTCCGTCGGTGTTCGCGCGCGCGCTAGCCGGGAAGCAGATGGTGATGTTCTTTGAGAAACCCTCGCTCAGAACCCGGCTCACCTTTGAAGCTGGAATGGCGAGTCTCGGCGGAACGACGATGTTTGTCGACCAGTCCAAGAGTAGGCTGGATGCCCGCGAGACGCTCAGCGACATTGCTCACAACCTGGAGCGATGGGTAGACGTAATCGTGCTCCGAACCTTTGCGCAGGAGACCATCACCGGGATGGCCCAGCACGCATCCATTCCGGTGATTAACGCGCTGAGCGATCTGGAGCATCCCTGCCAGGCGTTGGCTGACTATTTCACGCTGGTCGAGCGCTTCGGGAGTCTGAGAGACATCACGCTCGCCTACGTCGGGGATGGAAATAATGTGGCGCACTCCTTGTTGCTCACTTGCGCCTGCCTGGGGTCGTCGATTCGTATTGCGACTCCGAAGGGCTACTCCTGCAATCCGCAGATCGTCGCGGATGCGCGGAAGATCGCCAAGCAGACAGGCGCACGCATTGAGTTTCTCACCGATCCTCGTGCAGCGGTCGCGGGAGTCGATGCGGTATACACCGATGCCTGGGCCAGCATGGGGCAAGAAGACGAAGCGGCCCAACGTGCGGAGACATTCCAGTCATATCAGGTGAATCGCGCGTTGATGGCGGAAGCCGCACCCCACGCGGTGTTCATGCACTGTCTGCCCGCGCATCGGGGTGAAGAGGTGACGGATGAGGTCATGGATTCAGAACAATCCGTCATCTTCGAGCAGGCGGAAAACCGCATGCATGTTCAGAAGGCCATTCTTTATCTGCTGTTGGGTGGTGCAGTTCGACTGCCCGTAAGGAGCGCTCATGCCTGAAAAAGTCGTACTCGCTTATTCCGGTGGTCTCGATACGTCCATCATCATTCCATGGCTGAAAGAAAACTATTCCTACGATGTCATCGCGATGGTTGGCGATGTCGGACAAGGCGACGACATCGAAGCCGTTGTCGACAAGGCTTACAAAACTGGCGCCAGTAAGGTGATCGTCGAGGACCTGCGCGAGGAGTTCCTGACGGGTTACGTCTTCCCTGCTTTGAAGGCTGGCGCCGTTTATGAACATAAATATCTGCTTGGGACGTCGCTGGCGCGGCCAGTGATCGCAAAACATCAGGTCGAAGTCGCGTTGCGTGAAGGTGCAACCGCGGTGGCTCACGGATGCACAGGCAAGGGGAACGATCAGGTGCGGTTTGAGTTGACTTATCAGGCGCTGGCTCCGGAGTTGAAGATCATTGCTCCGTGGCGGGAGTGGACCTTGAAGTCGCGCGAGGACTGTCTCGACTATGCCGAGGCGCACGGGATTCCTGTTGCGGCGAGCCGCGAGAAGATTCACAGCCGCGACCGTAATCTGTGGCACATCAGCCATGAGGGGGGCGAGTTGGAAGACGCTGGCAACGCGCCTTTGCCGACGACCTGGCAGATCACGAAATCTCCGCAGGAGGCGCCCGACAAGGAAGAGAAGGTCAGTATTGGATTCGTGAAGGGCGTTCCGGTATCGGTGAACGGGATGGAGATGGATCCCGTTTCACTGGTTGAGTTGCTGAATGAAATCGGAGCACGAAATGCTGTGGGCCGTGTCGATCTGGTCGAGAACCGCTTTGTGGGGATCAAGTCGCGCGGATGTTATGAAACTCCGGGAGGGACGCTGCTGATTGCAGCGCATCGCGAGCTCGAGGCGGTGTGCCTGGAGCGCGACCTTGCGCACTTCAAGCAACATATCGGATTGAAGTACGCCGAGCTGGTGTACTTCGGTCTATGGTTCGCTCCCTTGCGCGAGGCTCTGGATGCGTTTGTCGAAAAAACCCAGGCCTACATGACGGGATCGGTGACCTTGTCGTTATACAAAGGGAATGTTTCCATCGCGAGCCGTCAATCGGAGTATTCGCTGTATCGAACTGATTTGTCGTCGTTCACAATGGGAGCGGAATACGACCAGAAAGATGCGGAGGGATTCATCCGCATTCTTGGGCTGCCGTCGCGGTCGCGTGCGCGGTCGCGAGTTGAGGTCGCGCAATGAAGATGTGGTCGGGACGGTTCCGGCAGCCGCTGAATTCGGAATTCGAGCGCTGGCAGCGATCGTTCGGCTTTGACCGGCGGTTGCTGCAATACGAGCTTGCGGCGAGCGCCGCGCACGCGACTGCGCTGAAGAATGCCGGGATATTGTCGGCCAATGAACTGATCAGCATTCTGCAGGGGCTGGAGCAGATTGGCAAGCAGTCTGCGGGGTCCCTAGCTTTCTTCGAGGATGACGACGCGGAAGACGTTCATCATTTCGTGGAGAAGCAACTTGTGGCATTGATCGGCGAGGTTGGCTACAAGCTGCACAGCGGGCGCAGCCGGAATGAGCAGATTGCGACGGATCTGCGGCTGTTCGTCCGGGTTGCGATTGATCAACTGCGGGAAGAATTGGCCAAATTGAGTAGCGCAATCGTGGATCGCGCAGAACAGGCGGAGGATGCGGCGATTCCTGCTTACACCCATTTGCAACGGGCGGAACCGGTGCTTGTGGGTCATTGGCTGCTCGCGTACGTCGAAATGTTTCTGCGTGACGCGGACCGGTTGGCCGACTGCCGCAAGCGTCTGAATCTCTGTGCCCTGGGATCGGGTGCCGTGGCGGGAGCGACTCTCCCACTCGATCGTACTTTGATGGCCGACAAACTTGGCTTCGATGCTCCGACAGCGAACAGCATCGACGCGACGAGCGATCGCGATTTCGCGATCGAATTCGTCCAGGCATTGTCGTTGCTCGCGCTGCATCTGAGCCGGTGGGCCGAGGAGATGATTCTCTTCTCATCCCAGGAATACGGCTTCATTGAGCTGCCTGAGGCATACTCCACCGGCAGTAGCGCAATGCCGCAGAAGAAGAATCCGGATCTGCTGGAGTTGGTGCGTGGCAAAAGCGGGCGCATCATCGGGAACGCAACGGCGCTCATGATTTCAGTGAAAGGCTTGCCGCTCGCTTACAACAAGGATCTGCAAGAGACGCAGGAACCGCTATTCGATTCTGCGGACGCGCTGCTGCAGATGCTGCCGCTGGTTACGGGCTGGATGAAAGCTGTCGAGTTTCATCTGGAAGCCATGCAGAAGGCGGCCGATTCGGGATTCATGAACGCGTGGGCGGCGGCCACATACCTCGTGGACCGAGGCGTTCCGTCGCGTCTGGCTCACGAGCGGATTGGAAAGGCTGTGCAGATCTGCCTGGAGCGGAATTGCGAGCTCAAGGATTTGTCCCTTCAGGAGTTGCAATCACTGAGTCCGGAGTTTGGCGAGGACTTCAAAGAATCACTCAGACTCCCCGCGGTGCTGGCTGTCCACGATGTTCCGGGCGGGACGGCACCGGGCCGGGTGCGGCAGGCAATCGGGGCCGCAAGGAAGAAAATCGAGTCTCTTCGCGAGGAGGTCCATGCGCACGCGTAAAGCAATCTTGCCTGATGCTGAGCACATACACGAGTTGATCGCCGCTTACTCTGGTGACGGTACATTATTGCCCCGGACTCTGCCCGAAATCTGCGAAAACGTGCGGGACTTTGTCGTTCTCGAAGACGACGGGCACATCATTGGTTGCGGAGCCCTGCACCTCTACGGCACGCATCTTGCCGAGATTCGCTCGATCACCGTCGCGCCGTGGGCTCAAGGAAAAGGTGGCGGTGGTCGGCTGGTCAAGGCGCTGATGGCGGAGGCAAAGCGCCATCAAGTGGATTGCATTTGCCTGTTCACGCGTAAGCCGGACTTCTTCGCCGGCCAGGGATTTTCAGTCGCGCAGCGCGAGGACTTGCCCGACAAGATCTACAAGGACTGCCACGCTTGTCCGCGATTCCACTGCTGCGATGAAGTCGCGATGGTACGGGGAAATCTTCCCAAGTTCGCCATCCTTCCGGAGCCGGCGAACTGGCTGGTGAAACTGCAGGGATGGTCGCCGAACGTTGCGGAGCCGACGAGGTCGAGCTAGAGGTTTTTGTGGGGACAGCCGCCTTCGGCTGTCCGTCGCCCACAGGGCGACTATCTTGGGCCTGCCCTGCGCGCACCTGCTAGATCTATTCGTCATCTCAGCATTGAATCTTCCTGCAGCGGTCACGACGGCCGCTCGCGCGGCCGGACAGCCGAAGGCGGCTGTCTCCAGAAGATTCTCAAATTCCCCGCATGGCATGGGCATTGGCCCTGAGGGCGTTCGCGAAAGAACTGTGATCAGGAACTGTGCCCCTCGCAATGCAGGACGCCCAGGTAGGCACTCCACGGACCGACCATTTCTCGATACTGATAGGCCATCACCCTTGAGAGTTGATGCAAATGGGTCATGTCATGAACGGCCCAGGTCGCCAGCAGCTGTGCAAGGGTAACGGGTCCGAGGGCAGGATGGCGTCCGCGGCGCTCGAAGTCTTCCGGCTGCAGATTCATCGCGCGGAGAGCATCAAGATTCTCGGCGCGCAATCGCGCGAACTCATCCAACAACTCTCCCAGCGACTTGCCCTGACTCTCTCGTTCCTGGGGTAGCCGATCAAACGGATCGAAGGCGCGGTTCTCGCCATGCTGCAGGATGATGCGTGCACGCGCCATCCAGTCGGTACGTTCTCCGTGAATAAGATGGCCGACGATGTCGAACGGGCTCCACGTCTTGCCGCCCTCGTTGCCGAGCGTCCAAGTCTGCGGCAGATCCCGTAAAAGGGCGTTAAGGGCGGAAGGCGTACGCGAGAGTAGGGCGACGGTTTGTTGCAGGTCGAGTGCCATGAAGTCCTCTACTGAGTTTCTTGCAGGGATAGATTGAATTCGGCCCGCACACGATGCATTGAATGTATCTGAGTCACCCTTTGTGTACCTTCGTGACCTTTGTGGTTCAGAGTTTTTAAAGGCGTTTACCACGAAGGGCACGAAGGTTCAGGAAGGAAAGCCGTCGCTCCCGATGCGGACCTTCGCTCCGCGGACAGCCGAGGCGGCTGTCCCCACAGGGTCATAGTATCACTCGAGCTATTGTCTTACTTCTCCGGTCGATGCGAATCGAACTCCTGCCAGGGGTTTTCCGGAAGCAAGAATCTCGCGAACGCTGGAACGGTTCGGGCCCGCCTGAGCCATTGCGGCAGAGAGACATTTCAAGGCTTGCCCCAGAGACGTGCCCTCGGGGAGGCGGAAGATCCAGGGTATATTGCTGGTCGTGAGCGCGTGGTCAGAAGAAATGGCGATGACCGGCACGAACGACTTCACTGCGATTTGCTCGGCCAGGTGGCTGGAGGAGAACGTCAGTTCATCGGCATCCATGTCCACCATAACGAGCTTCACTTCTGGAATAGCTGACCGGAGAGTGGAAATGAGCTGGGCACTAGAGCGGGAGAATCCAATCGAATCAAGCACAATGATGGCCGGCGTGGTGGCCATGATTTGCTCGTGGATGTCGGGAGTATAGGAATTGGACCCTACCACTCGGATTTCGTTTTTCTTAGCGAAAACGCGTAGCCGCGCTTCGCGCAAAAGACGGTTCTCTGCGAGGACGAAAACGTCCACGATCGCCAACGAACTCATGATCAACCTCTGAGAGTCGCGGTAGCACGGTCGCTCCCCCTTAGGCGCCCTTGCTTAGATTCGCCATTAGAACGCAGTTGCGGTAAGAAAGTTGCCGAAAGAATAAATAAATTTCATATCGGTTAGCATATCGTTTTACCCCGGTAAGCCAGTGATATCCTTATAAATTGGCCCATTTGACGGGTGCCCGCGATCACAAACGACTGGTCCAAGGCCCAATGTCTCCCGGTTTGCACGCCTATCTAAGAGGCTGCACAAGGACCTCGGGGCCAGATCCGTCATATTGTTGAGAATCCCCCTAAAGCGACTCGAAATCATGTTGCATGCGAATTGAAATCGAGATGCCCCGCGTCGCATCGAGTCCGGGCGAAGCGGCATTGTCAGTCCTGTGGTCAGGTGTCGGAGTTAGTCGAGCCCCCGCTACAACTTAGACGAAGAACGCGGATGCATGATCACCCATCGCTTTCGGGTCGTTTCGTTAGGTTAACAATTCCGACCTGGCTCGTCTGACGAATCAGCTAAGAGTTTCACCCGATCCGGAACTCGTTGAATCCCCCACCTGTAATATTTTTTCGAAGTATGCCGATGAATATTGCACCGGATGCGTTAACCGCGCTTCTGGGTCGGCCATCCAACATTTGCGCTTTTGTGGCAGGCGTTAAGGAGAGAGCCCATGAACAACATTGACTTCATCCACAGCCAGAGCCAGCCCAACGCAACATCACTATGTGAACACTGTCTGGGAACCGTTGAGCATGAGCCCTGGTGCGTAATCCGCGATCCCAAGGTGCAATATGCCTACGCAATCGTCAATGACCCTTGCGCTCTAACTTATAGGGATTCGCTCATCCTGCACTCCCTTGGAGTTACCTGGCGCAACCAAACACGCTAAGGCTTTCGCGACACACAGACGGAAAACGTTCGTATGGAACGTGACCCCCGGCCCTTAGTGAGGCCGACTCCAGTTCGAGAACGCCCGGTCCAGAGGGGACCGGCACGCTGGATAAGAGAACTTCGCTGCGGTTACCAAACCGTATGGCACTAACTTCTCCAACAACTTACCACTCTGCTCAGGGTTTAGTTTCGATTAATACCAGCCCCTGCGACGGGATACGCAGCCTCACCGACGCATCCTTCACTTCATGCGTCTCTGGGGGAGCAAGCTTCCCGGCGGCCCGGAGTTTCTCGATCTGCTGCTTCGTCGGATATCGCGGAGATGCCATGGCTTCATACGCTTTGTGAACATCGCCATGATCTGGATCAAGATGCGTCACCTGCACGCTCGAAACGCGGGCATGCGCAAACCGCAACTCCACCTCTTTCTCCGGTCCTCGCGTCCCCGGATCGGCGATGTTCCATACTGCAATCGCCAGGGTCCCGTCCTTGCGCCGGGTAACCAGGACATCGTCTGAGGAAGCGGCAAGCCTTTGCTCGCCAAGCCGGTGCAGCAGCAGAAATGCATTGAACGATGGTTTGGGAATGCCATCTTCGGCAAGCAAGCCGAAGCCACCATAGAATGGCTGCTTGACGACACCTTGCTCCTCGAATACATCCGAGAATGTCCAATAAGACATCTCGTTCACCAGGCCGTCGCATTGCCGGATCGTATCGGCGAGCCATGGGCCCATGTAGGGCGCATCTGTGACGTCCGGCTGGTTGCCGTAGCTGGCATTAAACTCAGACCAGATCAGCGGCAGCGTCGGCATCGCAGACGACTTAATCTGATCGTGCACTTTGCCGATCGCGCGACAGACCATACGGTTGCGTGGAATTTGCTCGTGCGTACCGAACACATCCTCAGCCTTATCGTTCCCGTAGACGTGCGAGGAAACGAAATCCACCGGAATCTTGTTGTCGGCGCAGTGCTTTATGAATGCGTCCGCCCACGCGGCCTGCGCGGTCGAAGGACCACCCACTCGCAACCTTGGACTCAGCGATTTCAGATCGCGCGCCGTGTGATCATACAGCTCGAAGTAGGTCGCCTGATGCGGCTCGCCTACCCAGAAATCAAGGTTTGGCTCATTCCACACTTCGAAATACCACTGCGAGACTTCGTCGATTCCGTAGCGCTCGACGAGGTGCTTGGCGAACTGGGTGATCATGCCGTCCCACTTGCTGTAATCCTTGGGAGGAGAAACGTTCTGCTTGTACCAGAACGCGTGCAGCGCATCCTTGTTCGAGGCCAACTTCTTGGGCATAAAGCTCAGCTCGACGAAAGGACGCACGCCGTTGGCCAGCAAGCCGTCGTAAATCTGATCGACATAGGAAAAATTGAGAACGGGACTGCCCTCTGCGTCTTCGTCGTAGACTCCGACCTCGTCCTGAAAAATGGCGTGGAAGCGGATGTAGTCCATGCCCGTGACCTTCTTCACGTCGCGCAGGTCCTGCCGGTAACTCTCGCGCAGCGAAAGAATGGCGCGCCCCGAGCCGAAGATGTGCTCCCAGAAATGTGGAAGAGCATGGGCCTCGGCTGCGCCATCGATGGTCACCGTTTCTTTTGTCGCCTGCGCAGCCGCGGGAATAATGTAGGGAGAAAGACTTAAAGACAAAAGTAGAGATGAAAGAAGTCGTCTGGTCATCAGAGCCTTGTCTAGCGCGGAATCAAGCGTGAGGAAATAAGATAAAGAATGCGGATTGTCTCGACGGCCCACCGCGCTTTAAAAACTTCGGGCGGCGACGTCGTAACATCGCCGCCCCAGTAAAGATAGCACCTTAGAAGCTCATGCGGGCTTGCAATTCCAGCACGCGGCCCTGCAAACCATTGATCGCCGTGCCAAACGGCGAATTCGCCTTTGGCGTGACAGTGGCGCAGATAGGGGGACGGCAATGGGAGTAACTGACCACAGTCGAGGCGCTCCCGAATGTGAATGGCGCCAGGTTCGAATAGATATGCGGTGGGCTTTGATGGGGGAGAATTGTAGGCAGACCATTGGCGGGATTCAGCGGTGTAACTATCCACGGCAAATTGTGATCGAGCCAGAACTGGTGGTCCGCAAGTCGACGACTGCTGTCAGCAACGATTAGGCTTGAGAGTCAGCACTCCGCGCGGCCGGTTCTCACTCTTCCACTTCCCGGGTTATTTCGATTAGGACGTACCGACTCTTCTTGGTCGGTTCGTAACACGGGCTGAAGGAGTGCACAAATCCGCGTCGGGCCCGATTCATTCTTTGCAGTTCGTAGCGCTCCCGCGCCTCCTCGATGGTCAAGAAGCCTTCGCGTGGAGACAGGGTGTACTGCACGCGAACCACGCGGTTCGCCCTCGGGTCCCACCAGCACTGCGTTTCGCGGACGAAATATCCAGGTTGCCCATCGACGTTTTGCTCTCCCAATCTCAGTTCGTAGAACTCCTGTCGCCAGGGCGTAGTCTGAGGAATCTTCGTTTTATAGAGTGTTTCAATCATGACTTGAGGTCTGAGTGATTGTACTAAAATCACCCACGACCGCAGTCTGGAAGCCACTTCTTCGCCGCGGCCATGGTTCTGGAATCGTCCGACAAAAGACGTCCGAGTGGAACTACAAAGCCAAACAATATAAATTGAGGCGCATGCGGAGTCTCGGCTTTCTCTCTTTTTCTGTTCTCGCTACGATCATCGTCGCATCAGGATTCGCTCTGCGCACGGCGTGGGCACATCCCAAGAGCAGTTCTTCGCCGGTGGCGCGGGATTGGTCTGTGTACGGCGGATCCCCGGAATACCAGCACTACTCGTCGCTCGCCCAGATCAATCGCTCCAACGTGAAACAACTTCAGGTCGCCTGGAGCTACGACACCGGCGAGCAAGGCGGACTGCAAACCAGTCCTCTGATGGTCGACGGAATGCTGTATGGGATCAGCCCGACACAAAAAATCTTTGCCGTGGATGCCGCCACTGGAAAAGAACTCTGGAAGTTTGACTCGGGGATCAAGGGCATGCAACCGGACCGGGGACTCGCATACTGGGCTGACAAGGACGATAAGCGCATCCTCGTCGGCGTCATGAACTTCCTCCACGCGCTCGATGCGAAGACGGGCAAACCGATTCCATCTTTCGGATTCAACGGCCGCGTCGATCTGCAGGAAAATCTAGGACGCGAGCCGCGATTCCAGTCGATCTCTTTGACCAGCCCCGGAATTGTCTACAAGGATCTGATCATCGTCGGCGGCCGCAATCCTGAAACCTTACCTGCCCCGCCCGGGGACATCCGCGCTTACGACGTTCGCACCGGCAAGCTGCGCTGGTCATTTCACACGATTCCTCACCCGGGAGAATTCGGTTACAACACATGGCCGAAAGATGCCTGGAAGACGAGTGGTGCCGCCAACAACTGGGCCGGCATGGCCCTTGATCGTCAGCGTGGAATCGTCTACGTTCCGACAGGCTCGGCCGCGTCCGATTTCTATGGTGCCGATCGCGTCGGCGACGACCTGTTCGCAAACTGTCTGATCGCTTTGAATGCTGAAACAGGAGAACGAATCTGGCACTTCCAAGCGGTCCGGCACGATTTATGGGATCGCGATTTCCCGTCGGCCCCAGTGCTGATTACTTTGAAACGCGATGGAAAGCCTGTCGATGCTGTCGTTCAGACAAGCAAGCAGGGCTTCCTTTTTATATTCGATAGGGCCACGGGCAAGCCTCTGGTCCCGATCGAGTACCGTAAGTACCCCGCAAGCGTGCTTCCGGGCGAAGTTGCTTCCGCCGAGCAGGGTCTGCCGACATGGCCCGCCCCCTACGCACGGCAGAATCTCACCGAGGACATGCTGACGACTCGCACTCCGGAGGCTCATCAGTGGGCTGCAGAGCGGTTCAAAGCTTCGATTCACGAAGGCCAGTTCGTTCCCTTTCGAGTGGGAGCAGAAACGATTGTGTTCCCCGGCTTCGACGGCGCAGCGGAGTGGGGAGGCCCCGCCGTGGATCCTGACACAGACCTCATCTACATCAACTCCAACGAGATGGCATGGACCGCTTCCCTCTTCGAAGACAAAGGAGAACGTGGCGGCAAGGCGATCTACTTGAGCCAGTGCGCAGTCTGCCACGGCGAGAATATGCGTGGCGCGCCGCCTGATATTCCTGCTCTTGACGGAATCGGCAACCGCAAGAGCCCCGCAGACATCGCTGCGGCGATCCGCGGCGGCAAGGGGCGCATGCCGGGATTCCCGAATCTTTACGAAAACCAACTCAACGGCTTAGTGGAATTCCTGCTGACCGGCGAGAACAAAGAACTGGCAAGTTCCGGACCGCCGCTGCCCGCCATGAAATACCGCCTCACAGGCTATCGCCGTTTTCTCGATCCCGACGGCTACCCCGCTGTCGCGCCGCCTTGGGGGACACTCAACGCCATCGACCTGAACACTGGCGAGTATAAGTGGAAGATCAATTTCGGTGAATATCCAGAACTTGCGGCCAAGGGAATGAAGAATACCGGATCAGAAAACTACGGCGGCCCTATCGTCACGGCGGGAGGACTGCTCTTCATCGGCGCAACTAACTACGACAAGAAGTTCCGCGCGTTCGATAAATCCACGGGAGAGCTCCTCTGGGAGACCACCCTGCCCTTCGCAGGAAACGCCACCCCGATCACTTACTCCGTGAACGGCCGACAATTCATCGTGATTGCTGCTGGTGGTGGAAAAGATCCAAAGTCGGGATCCGGCGGGGTTTACGTAGCCTTCGCGCTGCCGCAAGAGGGCAAAAATTGATGAGATCGAATCTTGCGTATTTCGCCCTGATCATCACACTCGTAACGATCACCACCGCTCAGGATTCGAAATTTCCTCCCGCCGAACAGCAGATTCCCGTGCCGGAATGCTTGACCATGCGAGGCTTGTGGGAGGGTGGCTCAAAGACATGTACGCAAAATGAGCACGAGGCCTGGCTGGCAGACATCAGACACTGGCGCAACGAGCGTCGCGTTCGAATCGGCTATAACGGATCCCGCTACGATCTTCCCGCGCTGCAATGGACCCAGTCCTCATTTATTCAGCCACAAATGATGGTGCACGACCGATACTTCTATGATCCGGTGTTGGCCAAGTACACCGTCGACCGTTATCTCGATGATCTCGAGAAGCGATACGGCGGGATCGACGCTGTGCTCATCTGGCCTACCTACCCGAATATGGGCATCGATAACCGCAACCAGCACGACATGATTCGCAGTATGCCCGGCGGCCTAACCGGTGTGAAACAGATGATCGCCGATTTCCATCGTCGAGGCGTTCGCGTTCTTTTTCCGATGATGATGTGGGACCAGGGAACGCGCGATCCCGGAATGCCGTGGCCCTACGCTATTGCAACTCTGATGGCGGAGATCGGCGCCGATGGCATCAATGGCGACACGCAGGACGGAGTTCCACTCGCATTCACACTCGCGGCGGACGAGGCTGGTCACCCGCTCGCCTTTGAGCCTGAGGGCGGGCCCTCCGATGAAGCGCTCGCCTGGAATGTCATGAGATGGGGGCAATATCAATTTCCGTTTACACCACTGGTCGACAAATACAAATGGCTTGAGCCCCGGCATATGGTCAACATCTCTGATCGATGGAAGCGCGATAAGACGGACGATCTGCAGTTTGCATTCTTCAATGGCGTAGGTTGGGAGAGCTGGGAGAATATCTGGGGCATCTGGAACGGAATCACTCCGTGCGATGCCGAAGCGACTCGCCGTGTCGCCACCATCGAGCGAGCCATCGCGCCTTTCCTGGTGAGTAAGATGTGGGAGCCCATGGCTCCGATGCTTCGTTACGGTGTCTACGCCAGCCGCTGGCCGATGGGCGAGCAAGCCGTTTGGACGATTGTGAATCGCAATGAATACGCGCTCGAAGGAGATCAAATCGAGATTCTCGCCATGCCTGGCATCCGGTACTTCGATCTATACCGCGGTGTGGAGCTGACGCCTGAAGCCCGATCCGGTGAACGAACCGTGCTCACCTTCCCCATTGAGGCAAAGGGATACGGCGCAGTGCTGGCCACGAATACAGCGCCCGATCAAAAGATCGTCTCTTTGATGTCGACCATGAAAAATCTCACAACCGCATCCCTTTCGACCTACTCACACGAATGGACAGTCTTGCCTCAGCAAATTGTTCCCATTCAGGCGACCAAGGCGGCAACCACCACTCCTGCCGGGATGATCAAAATCCCCGAAGCAGATTTTACTTTTCGTGTATCTGGAATCGAGATCGAAGGATTCAACGACGTAGGTGTAGACGTTCAGTATCCCTGGGAGGACTCTCCCCGGCGCTTTCACCAACACACGATCCACGTGAATTCGTTTTACATCGACAAATTCCCAGTCACGAATGCCGACTTCAAGAAGTTTATTGACGCCACTCGCTATCACCCGAAAGATGATCTTGATTTCCTTCGCGATTGGAAAGATGGAGTCTATCCGAGCGGATGGGAAAACAAGCCGGTCACGTGGGTGTCTCAGGAAGACGCGCGAGCCTACGCCGCATGGGCAGGAAAGCGGCTGCCTCACGAATGGGAGTGGCAATACGCCGCTCAGGGACCAGAGTTGCGCCTTTATCCGTGGGGCAATGAATGGCATCCGGCAGCAGTGCCTGTTCCCGATCGATCCCGCAACATGCGCGGCCCCGATGCTGTCGACGCTCACTCCGAAGGTGCGAGTCCGTTTGGCGTGATGGATCTGGTCGGCAATGTGTGGCAATGGACCGAAGAGTTCGTCGATGGGCACACCCGCGCCGCGATCGTCCGCGGCGGAAGCTATTATCAGCCGCAAGGCTCAATCTGGTACTTCCCGCAAGCCTACAAACTGAACGAGCACGGCAAGCTTCTGCTGATGTCCCCAAGTATGGATCGCTCGGCTGCTCTCGGTTTCCGCTGTGTCGCAGACACGCGGTGAGTGTTTTCCAGTTCGATCTACTCGTGTGGCAAGCTCCGCCGTAACGCCGCGCCGGTTTGTTGGGCTTCGCAAATCCGTGTGCCAAAATGCACAGTTTCACGTGGCCCGGGAGCGTGCTTGTTGCACCATTTCCATCAACACTTTCCGAGTTTCAGCCGGATTGCTTACCTCTCTCAGGAATGCGATTCGGGCACCACGCAAGCCATCCGGGGTCTTCACGCGGACATGAAAACCGAGGCGATCGACGGCAGTCATCGTTGCCTCCGTTGACTCAATGCGAGCAAATGTCCGGGCAAGCAAGACAAGCGCATCCTTGTGATCGGAGTTCATGTGCTGAATGATTTCGGCCGTTGAGTCAGCAAGCGGATCTGGTTGACTGCGGTCATAATCGGATGCAGATACCCAGCCCATCACACCGAAGCCGCCCACGTAGTACACATCAATGACATCCATGCGGTAGAACGAAAAGTCTTCAAAATCTACCCAATACCTGCTATTGGCGTGACGCTCGAGATAGAGCTTGCGCGCCTCGGCCAACTCGGCGTTCGGCACCGGCAGAACATTTCCTACCACGGTGACCCTCGATGCGCCGAGCGGTTCACCCTCGGTGTCTTGCTGGGTAACAAGCAAGCTGGCGCGGGGGTCGGCCTGCAAGTTCTGCGTGTGCATGGCCATTGTGCTGATAAGGAAGATGGGACGGCCGCGATCGTCCAGGCCGTAGGGCATCACCGAACCGAACGGGAAACCCGACTGCTTCCGCGACAGGGTTGACAGGCTACCCATGCGGCCCAAATAGAGCAACGTACGCGCACGCTCCGCGAACGTAGACTCGGGGACCGAAGGCTGGTCGCTCCCGGGCCCAGGCCCGGCATGTTTTCTACTGGACGAGGTTGTCATTCGTGGCCTTCTCCTATGTTTCTTCGTCGGGCGGACCTGCGGCGCCGGCGAGATCCTGAGGCTTGATTTTCTCGACATTAAATCTCGCCGCCCGCTCTCGCATCGTCTTGAGCACCTCTTCGAGTGGAGGCGGTTCGCCCTTAATCCAACGCAGCGGGTTGATCCGCGCTACCACGAAGGAGCGCAGGTACGGGCTGACAAAACCACGCTCTTTCAGCTTCTTGACCGCTGCCGCAACTTTCTCCTCGAGGTCGAGCACCATCGTGGCCCGTTTCTCGTGATCCTTGATGGCTGAGCGGAGCGTTTCATCGGTGAAGATCTCCAGCCGACGGAGAATCGGATGGTAAGCGCCACCTCCGAATCGCGGGACGCGTTCATAGCAGACGCCAAGAGTAACTAGGGCGGCCTGGTCGAGGTAGAAAGCGAACTGAGACTCGGGACGCGTCGCATCTTCGTCCACGAGACCACGGCAAATGCGGATGACTTCCAGTGAGCGCTCCTTGAGGTTGTGAGCCTTCTCCGTATTTAGCGCGAGGATCTGCCACGCTATCTCGCGGTCAGGCACAACGAGGGCAGTGATTGATTTCGCCCCGAGGCGGCGCATGGCTTCGAGACGATGCCGGCCGTTGGGAGTCCAGAACCCGACCCGCGGGGCGACAACTGCGATAATCGGGTCGAGAAAACGCCCCGTCTTGTTGATGACATCAGCGAGCCGTTTGTGGTGAGCATCGGAGAGATCTCGCTGGAAAGGGGTTGGTTCGACGGCATCGATCGGCAGGACGCACAGCAATAGCGGGTGACCAGCGAGCGGCTCCTTGTACGATCCCACAACGCAGCCGCCGGCTTTGGAGATTGCTTCTGCGGCTTCGGCTGCAGCTCCTGTCGGCTGCTCGAGTCGGCATTCGGCTGGGCCGAGGCCCTTCGTCCCAGGTTTGGCTTTGCGAGGCCGCCGCCGGGCCGGTGCACGCTTGACCATAGCAGAGAACTCTACTCCAGTTTCCGCATCGACGTCCTCAATCTCCAACCACCGACACCACGACCGCGCACTCTAGGAACCCGTGGCCGCGCCTTTGTTGACCCTGCTTGCAGTCAATTCCAGAAGATGTTATGCCACCCTGGTGGTTTCGAATTTCTATTCTGCGCTTGCGACTGCGGTCCTCTTCCTGCACGGGCTGTTCATTTTTTGGGTGATCTTCGGCGCTCTACTGGTACGCTCACGCCCGGTCCTTCGCTGGTTGCATATCGCTTCTCTTATCTGGGGAATCCTTACGGAACTACTTCCGTGGCCGTGCCCTTTAACTCTGTTAGAGAACTGGCTTGAAGCCAGGGCAGGCGTCGAGCCATACAAGGGCGGATTTCTGCTGCACTATCTTGACCGCCTTGTCTACCCCGATGTCTCTCCCACCGTTCTGACGGTAGCAGGTGTATTCGTATGCGCTTTGAACCTTGCGTTTTATGCCCGGCAAATCTGGTCAACCCTCCACATTCGTTCGGCGAAATGAAACCAAATTCCACGGGAGCGGCTATATTATTCGGCAACAAACGTCGACGCCCGAGGGGCCACTAGAACTGCACTCGCAACGCTACGATTAATCGTCCTACCGAAAAGCAGTCATGCGTTGAAGCGGATTTGCCGCTTGCCCGGCCATTACATACCAAGAGGTCGCGCCGATGTGAAGGAATGGGAAGTAGTTGAACCCAAACCCGGTGTTCAGGATGCTCGTTGCGGCCGTGATGCCCTGGCCTACAACGAGCGGCTGGCCATTCACTGTCTGCCCCGTGCCCAGGCTGTTTTGTGCAACCTGCACATTCTCGAACAGAGCAGCGGCGAGAGCCACATCGCCGTGAAAGCTCGGAATGTCATTCTTGGCCGGCAAGCGGCGTTGCAGCAAGGCGGCGATCAAGTGGCTAGTGCCTTCAAGCCAGACCGCGTCGGCATCCACCGTATTGTCTCCCAGCACAGTTCCGAGTTTGCTCAGGCTGGCATAGGTCATGCCCGACACTCGTAGCCGCAAACTCCCGTTGACGCCCCATCCATTGTTGAACGCAAAGGTTGTGTCAGTGGTCGCGAGATTGGTTTTCACCCAATCAAGCGTGACCGCAAAATTGGGGTCCTGAAATGCCAGATACGACCAAGTCTGAACATCTTCCGGACTGTTATTGAAGAAAATGTGCGTCGGATCTGAAGTGCCGGTCCAGAAGTGCTCGGAGGGCGCATCGAACATAGCTTCCACAAACGCTCTGGCGTGGGCAGCACCGTCCAGCCACGAGTTATCCCCAGAGAGTTGCGCCAACATCGTGAACAAAGCGTACACGTCAATATTGTGTTCGGTCGATTTATTAGTCTGGCCATTACCGAAGAAGTATCCGCCCGGCGGGACATTCGTATTATCCCGTGTCGTGGTCTCGATGAAGGTCGCAGCACGCAGCGCGCCCTCAAGGTACGTCTGTACGCGGGTGCGAGCATAAAGTTGAGCGAGCGCGATCCCTGCCCAGGCGACATCGCCGACCGCGCTACCCTGAAAGAAAGAGAGGCCCGGCGTCACGAAAACACCATGGCTGTCAGGCGTTCCTGTCATGTACGCCTGGCGAAGACGTCCGTCGCCGGCAGGATCGGTTTGTTGCGCGTACAGCAAAGCATTGCCGATGATGATGGCGCGCGCGATGTCATCCGAGCGTCCGCGGGCAAGAAACGCGAGGGCCAGCAGAGCATTGTCGTAGGTGAATGCCGTGCTGAAGAACGTGCCGCCCGCGATCTGATCACAATAACTTTGGCACAGGCGTACGGTAGAACCCTGTGCGTACGCATCCATCATCTGACGGAGGAAGGCATAGGCCGCGTTAGTCGAGCGCTGAAGCTCAGAACCGCCGGGGAGATCCAAGCCATCACTACCAACGGCGCCGACGGCGGAAGCGTATGCCAATGGCTTGGAAACTGGGACGGCACCTGCCGTCGCGGCTCCAGCTCCTAATTGCATCATTCTGCGTCGTGAGATTTTGCTGTCAAGCATCGTAGGTCCTCGTTTGCCGAAATCAGCTGAATTGATTTGCGATTGCAGAAGTCTCGCCCGCATGTTCTTTGGGTTCAAAAAAAGCAGCCAGTTATCGCCTTGCATCCGGCCGGTAGTGTCCCCATAATCCGGTCAGGTGCCAGTTGCGGTTGAGCGTTGTGGTTGCCGGATCTTGCCCCGACAAACGGGGCAGCACACGAGGAATAGCACGGGCAGGGATAGTAATTTCAAGGCTCGCATAAACCCTCCGCCGAGCCGTCCCCAAGATTTATGGATTATACCTCTATTGATGACTCGCCCATTCTGTTCAAACCGGTTACATCTCGGGCAGTTGCCAGCGGGGTCCGTCCTCAATCTTGCCATAAGGCCTTTTGTTCTGTTCAATGACGACTACGTGAATCGCGCTATCCGCCAATATTTCTGCGGCGACGGAGCCGGCGATCGCTCCTCCAATAACCGCGACGAAGTGATACGGTCTGTGTGTCATCGTCATTCTCGATGGTGCCTTCTAAGCTTTCGCTGATGTAATCCGCTAGCCTTCAGTAGAGCCTAAACCAGCCCAGGTCCGTAGACTGAGTGTAGAGTTAGCTCAGGCATTCATTCCGCCATCAACGGTAAGATTCGCTCCCGTGATGTACGAGGCCTCCGGACCGGCGACAAACGCCACCATCGCGGCGATCTCATCCACAAGCCCGTAACGATCGAGAGCTGTGGCGGCCTTCTGCGGTACCGCCCAATCACCGGAGGCGGGATTTAAATCCGTGTCGATCGGACCCGGCTGGACGTTGTTGACCGTGATACCCCGGCTCCCCACCTCTCTGGAAAGCGCCTGAGTGAACATCTTGACGGCTCCCTTCGTGGCCGCGTATGGCACAAGCCCGGGCGCAACGGCACGCTCGCCGACTGCCGAACCGATCGTGATGACGCGACCACCTTCCTTCATATGCTTGAGCGCCGCCTGCGTTGCCACGAATACGCCGCGGACGTTGATGTCGAGGACGCGATCCATCTCTTCTAACGTGGTCTCCTCGAAGGTTTTCGGAATGGCCGTGCCGGCATTGTTCACAAGAACGTCGAGTCGGCCCAATGTCGCAACGGTTTTTTCGACTGCGGCTTTGCCGGCCTCGGCATCCGCGGCGTCCGCTTGAATCGCGATCGCCTTTCCGCCCGCACGTTCAATCGCTTTAACGACGGCCGCAGCCGAGTCGGCACCCTTCGTGTATGTAATGGCGACTCTCGCTCCGTCCGCAGCCAAACGCTTAGCGATTGCAGCACCAATGCCGCGCGAGCCGCCCGTGATGAGTGCAACCTTTCCTTCCAATTTCTTTGACATGGTCCATCTCCCTTAACTAGACATATGCTCATCAGGCATGAGCCAAACTCATCGCTCGCCCAAGGCATCCCAGTCACCACATTGGATTACGCGGTTAGGGTTGTAGTAGCGCCTTTGAAGCATACTTTGTTAAGCTGGCGTCGGATGCTCTCCAAGCATGGAGTGAAAGATGGAATTACGCCATCTTCGTTACTTCGTGGCGGTTGCGGATGCGGGAAGCCTGACGGGAGCAGCAGAGCAAAGGCTGCACACGTCGCAACCCTCGTTGAGTCGGCAGATTCGAGATCTCGAAGACGAGGTCGGCGTCCGACTCTTGACACGAAGAGCTCGCGGCATCGAACTGACCCCGGCGGGTCGAGCCTTTCTCGATCACGCCCGGGTCGTGCTATCGCAGGCAGAAGCGGCAGGTGAAGCTGCACGTCGGGTCGTTCATCCCGCTAAGCCATGCTTCACCATGGGCTTTCTGACCGGACACGAATTGACGTGGATGCCCGAAGCCTTGCGGATCTTGCGCGACGAGCTGCCTAACATAGACGTGATGATATCGAGTCAATACTCCCCGTTACTTGCGGAAGGTCTTTCGAAAGGAAAAATCGATGCAGCGTTTCTTCGCCGGGAGAAAGGCATGCCTGGGTTGGCGTTCCGTCTTCTCGTCAAGGAGCCCTTGATGGTGATCTTGCCGAGTGACCACCATCTCGCTGCGCTCAAGGCCATTAGCCCGAGGGATCTAGAAGGCGAGACATTCGTGATTGTTTCGGGCACGGCTCCTGTACTGCGTGCGGTCATCGACAATTATCTGAAGCGGTCCGGAATCAATATCACGCCCGCTCACGAGGCGGACAATGTCACCATGGGACTTTCCTTAATAGTGTCGACGCGCGGCGTGGGGTTGCTACCTGCTTACGCTCAGAAGTTTCTCCCTGCGTCTGTGACGAGTCGTCCTCTGAAGGGATATACGCCGACCGTCGATCTGGTTCTCGGCTACAGAAAGTCGAACGACTCGCCGATCCTGAAGGTTTTGCTTTCGAGATTGGACGAGTTGGTGGCCCGTGTCTCGAAGAAAGAGCAGTAAGCTTCGTACTTCCTGCCTGCGGGTGTATAGGACAATGCTGCGTTCCTTGAGTCGTCGGCCAGTTCATGCTCGTGGAACGTGTTGTCGACTCAACTCTAGCTGCCGTGCACCACACTGACTTCGGCTTTGTGCCTTAAGGCGTCGAGTTTCTTCCGCTGCTGCCGGCCAAGCACTTCGTCAATCTTTCGCTGGAGACGCGAGTTCGCCCTGATTAACTGCTTAAGTAACCGTGCTTGCGTAGCCGCAAGGCTTTGGGCAACGCCTTCGCTTTCATTGCTCTGATTCTGCCGAATTGCGACGCCCAGCCCTGCGCTAACTGTTCGCAGTTCATCCATTAACGGTTCTGTTGTTGGTCGCTCATGGTCCATCAATTTCTGGATAGCTTTGGCTTGTGTTCGGGTCAGGCCCAGGTATTCGACCAAAGAGGGACTTAGCTGTAAGGACGAAAATGGCATTGCGACCAACACAACTTCCCCAGCGGAGGAAGGATTAGGATCTGCCAGGACATCAGCGTTATCCGTCGAGGCACCCACCGTCGCCAGATGCGGCGGCTCGTCGTTGGGGAGCTTACTTCGTACTGTTGTGAATGCTGGCTCTGATGCGGTAACAATGCTTAAGAGGAAGGTGACAATTACCGTTGCTTTCATGATGCAGTTCCTTTTCTTGTCCCAC
>Ga0210405_10000578_pt1 | contig 47732 bp, 31 predicted proteins | sample IncBWH11MmetaG_FD_155492 | JGI IMG/M metagenome (GOLD analysis project Ga0210405, IMG submission 155492) | Forest soil microbial communities from Barre Woods Harvard Forest LTER site, Petersham, Massachusetts, United States - Inc-BW-H-11-M | ecosystem: Environmental > Terrestrial > Soil >... | reverse complement strand
CCGAGGAATATCCCGGAGGTGAACTCGTTCTCGCGTATCTTTCGCGCGGCGACTACTTCGGTGAAATCGGACTTCTCGGCGGCGGATTCCGCACCGCCACTTGCATCGCACTCGATCACGTGGAAGTCGTCAAGATTTCCGGCGACGATTTTCGCCAGATGGTCGAGCGCTTCCCAAACATCCGCGTCGGCCTGGAAAAAGTTGCCGCCGAGCGCCGCGCCGCCAACGAGCAGCGCCTACAAATGGTCGAGCGCGTGCCGCTCGATCAATTCCTCTCCCAGGGCTTGATGGAGGCGCAAAGCCTGCTGATCCTCGATCTGAAAAATTGCACGCGCTGCGATGCCTGCGTGAACGCCTGCGCGGACGCGCACGATGGCGTGACCCGCCTCGTCCGCGACGGGCTGCGCTTCGAAAATTATCTGGTCGCCACCTCCTGCCGCCAGTGCCGCGATCCCCTCTGCATGGTAGGCTGCCCCGTCGGCTCGATCCGCCGCCGCAATTCCCTGGAAGTGATCATCGAGGACTGGTGCATCGGCTGCGGCCTCTGCGCGCGCAATTGCCCCTACGGCAACATCAACTTGCATCCTTTCGAAGTGCTCGCCGACGATCCCGAGCACGCCGGGCGCAAAAAAGCCGTCATCAAGCAGAAGGCCACCTCCTGCGATCTCTGCACGCATTTGAAAGAGCCAAGTTGCGTCTACGCCTGCCCGCACGACGCCGCGCACCGCGTGGACCCTCGAACATTTTTCGGGCAAATCCTCGGGCAAGGCAACGCAAGATGAGCGCGCACGCATGAGAATGGACCAAACACAACGCGGCTGGGCCGTTGGGTCTCTCACGCTTCTTGCAATCAGCGCCGTCGCTTACGCCATCTATGTCCTGCAATCGCCCACGGGGCCCAGCGGCGGCAGCTTCATGGGCCTGATTTTCGGTATCGTGGGCTTCGCGTTCATGATCTTCGCCGCACTGCTGGGCGCGCGGAAGCGCGTTCCCACTTGGCGTCTCGGCCGCGCGCAGGCCTGGATGCGCGGCCACTTGTGGCTGGGCCTCTTAAGCTTGCCGATGATTTTGTTCCACGGTGGATTCCATTTCGGCGGCACGCTCACGCGCGTGCTGATGTGGCTGACGATCATCACTGTCGCCAGCGGCCTCTATGGCGCGGTCCTGCAGAACTATGTGCCGCGCATCATGACCAACGACGTTCCCCTCGAAACCATCTACGACGAAATCGGCAACGTCCGCAAAGCCCTGCGCATGGAAGCCGACAAGCTCGTCGAAAGCGTCTGCGGCCGACTCGGCCTCGTCAAGGAAATCGACGAAGGGCAACGCGCAGGCGGCTTCACCGCTCTTCGGCCAATCGCCGCCTCCGCAGCTCCTCTACGCACTTCGGCGGCCGTGAGCGCGGGTGCAAGCGCCGCCGTCGCCATGGCTCCGGAAATAGTTCTGTTGAGTGAAGAAGAAAGCAAGCCCCTCCGCCTTTTCTATTTTTCCGAAGTCCGCGCGTTCCTCGAAGCGCCGGCCTGGCAACGCCAACGCCTCGGCGATCCCGAGCGCGCCAAAAGCGCTTTTGCCGCGCTGCGCAGGCTGATGCCGCCGGTCGCGCATCCCGCTCTCGACGATCTGCTCAGCATCTGCGACGAAACGCGCCAACTGATGCGCCAGGAACTCCTGCACCGCTGGCTGCACGGCTGGCTGCTAGTGCACATTCCGGTTTCACTAACCCTGATTTTGTTGGGAGCCGTTCACGCAGTGATGGCGTTGCGATATTAGAGGTAGCGCCGGCATCCTGCCGGCCTACACTCTTCGAAAACGGAAGATCTGCCGGCCGGAAGCCGGCGCTACAAGACGTTTAGCGGGGTTGAAAAAGTTCGGAGTGGACATTGCCCAGAACACGCACAACCAAAACGGTCGCCCAGCGCATCGACCTGAACTATTTCAAGCGCCCCACTCCGTTCAAGCGCGCCCGGCTTATCGTGGTGATCCTCACTCCGCTGTTGGCCATCGGTTGGATCGCCTGGCGCGGCTTTTATCGCGATTCGCGTGTCTACTCCAGCGGCCGAATGAGCGAACCGCACGCCGTCCTCGATAAACAATGCGCCGCCTGCCACGTCCAAAAAGTCGGTGAATTTTCCGCCAAGGCGGCCGACATGGCTTGCCTCTCCTGCCACGACGGCCCCACGCACCACGAAAATCAGGTCCGCGCCGACGTGCCAAACTGCGCCACCTGCCACGTGGAGCATCGCGGCCGCGTAAACATCGTCGCTGGCAGCAACATCAGTTGCTCCGAGTGCCATTCGCACTTGAAAGTTTCCGCGGGCAATACGCCTTACGCCACGAACATCCGCACTCTTGAAGACGGCCACCCGGAAATCGCCGCCCTCCGAAATAACTTCAAAGACCCCGGCACGATCCTGCTCAACCATTCCATCCACATGAAGCCCATCCGCCGCGGCCCCAACGGCCCTCTCGTGCAAATGGAGTGCGCCGATTGCCACCGCCCCGAAACCGCCAAAGCCTCCTGGCCATACGCCGACGCAAATTACGTGGACGCAAAAGTCAGCTACGACATTCAAGATGTCCTTGTTCCCGTGAAAACCGGGACGCTGCAACCGCGCAACCCGATGGGCCGCGCCTACATGGCACCGGTGAAATTCTCTACTGCCTGCGCCGCGTGCCACTTGCTGACCTTCGACAAGCGCTTCGACCTCGGCGTGCCTCACGACAAGCCAGATGTGGTTCACTCTTTTTTGATGAAGAAATTTCAGGAATACATCGCTGGGCATCCCGCGGAAGTTCGGGTAGTGCGCGATCCGCAGCGCGACCTGACGGGCAAACCGTTGCCGCCGGAGGTGCGCGTCTTAACCGCCGCCCAGTGGATCGCCGAACGCACCGCCGACGCCGAAGAACTTCTATGGCGCAAAACCTGTAAACAATGCCACACGCTGAGCGTTGTGCCAGGCGCCGCTCTGCCCCACGTGGCGGAAGCTCGCCTCACCGAACGCTGGATGCCGCACGCTCGCTTCGACCACGATGCCCACCGCGGTTTTTCCTGCGTTGGCTGCCATCCCGGCGCGCTCACCAGCAAGGAGACCAGCGACGTCCTTGTTCCGCCTCTTGCGAATTGCGAAACCTGCCACGCGCCCGGCCCGGACCACGCCGAATCGCGCTGCTTCGAATGCCACACCTATCACGATTGGTCGAAACGCAAAGAAGTAAAACCCACCTACCTCTATCCGGGCCTGCAAACCGGCGGAAAATAACAAACTCCAAATCCTGTAGCGCACCCCTTCAGGGGTGAGGCTTTCCACATCGCCGGCAAGTTTGTCTCACCGTAGGGAAAACCCTCAGGCCTCGAAGGCCTGAGCTACAGGTCGGCCCACCGCTCAACCATTCACCAGCGCCATCATCGTCTCCGGATAACGCGGCCCGGACGCCGCGCCCTTCGGCGCAACTTCATTAATCCGCCGCGAATCCTCTGCATTCAACTTCACTCCGATTGCGCCGGCATTCTCTTCCAAATACTTCCGCCGCTTCGTCCCCGGAATAGGGATGATGTCCTTGCCCTGCGCCAGCAGCCACGCCAGCGCCAATTGCCCCGGCGTGCAGTGCTTCTCCCGCGCAATCGTTTCCACACGCGCCACCAGGTCGATGTTCTTTTGAAAATTCTCGCCTTGAAAACGCGGCGAGTTGCGCCGGTAGTCGCCCGCGTCCAGATCCTCAAACTTTTTGATCTGTCCGGTCAGAAACCCGCGCCCCAGTGGGCTGTAAGCGATGAACGCAATTCCCAACTCGCGCGTGACTTGCAAAATCTCGTCTTCCGGATCCCGCGTCCACAACGAATATTCCGTCTGCAGCGCCGCGATGGGATGCACGGCATTCGCGCGCCGAATAGTCGCCGCCGACGCCTCCGAGAGTCCCAGGTAGCGAACTTTACCGAGTTGCACCAGTTCCGCCATCGCCCCCACGGTCTCCTCAATCGGTGTGTTCGGATCGACGCGATGCTGGTAGTAGAGGTCAATTGTCTCCACGCCAAGCCGCTTCAGGCTGGCGTCGCAAGCCGCGCGCACATACTCGCGCTTACCGCTGACGCCACGCTGCGCGGGATTGGCGCGGTCTCTCACGATGGCAAATTTGGTGGCCAGAAAAACATCCTTGCGGCGATCGCGAATGGCCTTTCCTACCAAAACCTCGTTGTCTCCAAAGCCGTAAACGTCGGCCGTATCCAGAAAATTCATCCCCAGCTCAATCGAACGGTGGATCGTCGCAATCGACTCGGCGTCATCCCGCGAGCCGTAAAACTCCGACATCCCCATGCAACCCAATCCAAGCGCCGATACTTGCGGCCCAGCTTTTCCAAGCGTGCGTAATTCCATTCATCACCTCAGCATTCTGACTCACACTTTTGATGTAACGCCGCGAATCAGAGTTACACCAAAGAATTTCCGTGAACGGGAATCTTGTGTGCGGAGCCCGGCGAAGTAGTTTGAACTTGCTCCGTTTTATTTTGCCGCGGATTGGCGCAGGCACTCGTGCGGCCTGAAATTGACCAACGGAACGAACTCCGCTTCAGGACATTGAGGCCCGGCCGGCCTTGTCCAGATATTTCACCAGCAGAACTTCGTTGCCCTTCTCGTTGTAGATCAGGTCATCCACAAGTTTCGTCGCCATCAGGATGCCAAACCCCCCCGGACGCTTGCCTTGCGCTTCGCGGGTCTCCATATGTTTGAACGGGTCCTCTTCCGGATTGGCAATTGCACTGTGTTGCAGTTCTTCCAGCGAAAATCCCTGGCCCGGATCTTTCACCCGGCAGAGCACCATTCTCTTCGTTCGGACATAGCTCACTTCCACATGCTGTGACGGATCGAAATTCCCTCCATGCTCCATCGCATTGACCAGAATTTCGCGGAATGCCGTCGCCACCTCCTCGGTTTCCGCGTCCGGCAGGTCGGAAGCTTCCCGGTAGAATTGCAGCAGCCGGTTGGCGGTTGCCAGGTCGCAACGAACGCACAGGCGCACCCAATTCGGCGTAGCGGAGAGAACTTCGATGCCGTCGTCCCAGAACGGCTCGGTCATGGCGATGCGGATCATCTCCGCAATTTTTTCCGTCGAGAACGGCCGCGAGAAATAGCTGAACGCTCGCTCACGGATTGCCGCCAGCACGTCGCCCGGAATAAACTCCTCGGTCAGAATAATCAAGCGCGTGTGCGGCCGGACCATGCGCAGCCGCCGAAGGAGTTCGATGTCCTCTTTTCCCGGCGTGCGCTCTCCTGTGATGATCAGGTCGAACAAACTATCCTTGGCAAGTTGCAAAGCCTCCAAATTGTGTGGCGCAAACCGGATTTGCCATTTTTCCCTCTGGAACAGGCTCGCAAGCAACTGATCGAGTTCCGGGCTCGAGCGCACGATCAGCGCCTGGTGGTTCTTCTCAGTTGTGGAGCTTGCAGGAGCGTGATCGGGCATCAGAGTTCTCGGCGACCAGGAGCTTGGGCCTATATAATACGGTGGGCAGAGCTAGGATGCAGGAAGAAATCAGGGCGCGCAAGTGTTTCTGCACGCCCCGGGAGTGTGATCAGGCCAACTCGCTGGTCATCAGAAATAGCGGCTTCATTTCAAAACTCTTGAACACCGGGCGCAGCCGCTCAATGCTGTAGTGCTCCTTGAGGCTGATGACTTTCTTCGTCGCGGTCACCGTCTCAATCGGCATGTTGTCGTATCGTCCGTTTTTCAAAACCACCAGCCGTCCGTGAATCCCGTTGAGCAGCAGATCCAGCGCCAGGTTGCCGTACGCCATCGGCACGATGGAGTCAATCGCGTCAGGATCGCCGCAGCGCACCAGGTAGCCCAGCTTCTGGCTGATGCACTCGATTTTCTTCCCGTTGTTGTATTTCGGCGAAAGCTCCGTCAGTTCATCAGCCACCACTTCCCCGATGCCGCCCAGCTTCTTGTGCCCAAACGCATCGGCGGCGTCCTTCTGAAAAACCATCTCGCCGCCTTCGAACATCGCGCCTTCCGAAACCAGTACAATCGCGTACCGGCTGGGATTTCGGTTGCGGTCGTTCACCAGGAGTTCCGCCAACTGGTCGATCTTGAATTTGTGTTCTGGAATCACGCAGCGATGCGCCGCGCCCGCCATCGTCGGAAGCATGGCCGTGAAGCCCGCGTACCGCCCGAAAACTTCCAGCACCATGAACCGCTCGTGTGAACCAGCGGAAGTCCGCAGTGCATTGGTCATCTGAATCGTACGCGTGATGCAAGTGCTGAAGCCGATGCAGTAGTCCGTCCCGGGCACGTCGTTGTCCATCGTCTTGGGAATGGCCACCACCCGCACGCCTTCCTGGTACAAGCGCACGCCATAGCTCAGCGTATCGTCGCCGCCGATGGGGATCATGTACTCGATCCCCAGCCACGCCAGATTCTTCAACACCTCGGGAGTCAGGTCGTTCTTCTCGGCGTTGTACTCGCCCTTCAGGTGATCCGGCACGCTGCTCTTGCTGACGCGCGCGGGATTCGTCCGCGAAGAATGCAAAAACGTTCCGCCGGTGCGGCCCGCGCGGTTCACCACGTCTTCGGTCAGCCGTTGAAAATTGTTCGAATTGTCGTGTTTTTCGTCGCGGACCATGTCCACAAGCCCCGCCCAGCCCCTGCGGATGCCGATCACCTCGTAGCCTTCTCGAAGCGCACGGAAAGTGACGGCGCGAATCGCCGGATTCAATCCCGGCACGTCGCCGCCTCCCGTCAGGATTCCGATCACGCCTTTTTTTACGTTGATATTCGCCATGGTGGCTTAATCGCCTCTGTGTGGATTAGCAAAACAGATGATTATGGACGTTGCAATGAATTTTATAAAGAGCCAACCCAAGCATTAAATTAACGGGAGAAACGAATCGAAATTTTGCGTTCGGTCATGTCAGCGCAATCACTTTCGCCCGCGGAGTGGCTTACACTTCGATGCGCGTTCCCAGCACTCCCAGAAATTCCGCAAGCCACGCCGGATGCGCCGGCCAAGCCGGTCCGCTCACCAGATTACCGTCCACGACCGCCTCGGTCATGGCCACGTCGGCGAACGTTCCGCCCGCCAGCGTCACCTCCGGCGACACCGCCGGATAGCAACTGCACTTTTTCCCTTGCAGCACTCCCGCCGCGGCCAGAACCTGCGCGCCGTGGCACAGCGCCGCGATTGGCTTCTTCGCATTCGCGAAGTGCCGGACGATGTCGAGCACTCGCGCGTTCAGCCGGATGTACTCCGGCGCGCGTCCGCCGGGAATCACCAGCGCGTCGTAATCTTCCGCCTTGACCGTGTCGAACGTCGCGTTCAAGGCGAAGTTGTGCCCTCTCTTTTCCGAATACGTCTGGTCGCCCTCAAAATCATGAATCGCCGTGCGCACCGCCTCCCCCGCTTTCTTCCCAGGACAAACCGCATGCACCGTGTGCCCCACCATCAGCAGCGCCTGGAACGGCACCATCACCTCATAATCCTCAACGTAATCCCCCACCAGCATCAAAATGTTCTTCCGTGCCATCTCGTCCTCCTCAAAAATCCAGCATAACAAAAAACTCCAAAGAATCACCGCGACCGCCGATGCTGATGGATTGCAAAAGCAAATCCCTCACCCGCAAACCCCGCGAATGAGGGATCACAACCAAATCTTGCCCCTGGCGCGGGCCTTTCCAAAGTCCGCCGCTCAGATTCCTGCTATCTGATCGCTGTTATCTGCTTTCCAATTTCCATTTTCTATTTTCCATTCTCTATCTTCTCACTGCACCGCCGCCGTAGTATTCGGCACCGAGTTCTCCTCAATCGTCAGCATGTCCGTGCGCATCTTGTCCCACTCGCGCAGCATCAGCCCGCGCGTCGCGAAGAATCGCCGGATTTCCGGTGAATCCCAGTGCAGCACCTCTTCCAGCACCGGCACAAGCACGCTCATCGCGTTGTCGCTCAGCACCGTTCGCCGCGCGATGCGCGAAATAAACTTCGCCTCCGAAACCGCGATCGTCAGCCCGTCGTACTGATTCACGTGCATCATCACTGGCAAATCCGAACTGCCGTCGCCCATGTAAATAATATGATCGTGGCTAATCCCGAGGTTCGCCCGCAACTCTTCCAGCACGGTGATCTTCCCCCACCCCGCTGAAGCCCTCACGATGGACTCCACCTCACCCGTCGCCTCGTTGTACCGGAACCTCGTCCCAAAGATGTGGTCGGGCGGCACAATCCCCTCCAGCGCCGACTGAATAATCTCCTGCGGCGCCGCCGAGATCACATAAAAGGATATTTTGTACCCGTCCGAAATGTTCTCCAGTGAACGCGCAAACAAGTCCACATCGTGCTTCAACCGGATCTTTTTGCCGGTCTGAACAAGATGATCTTTGCGCACTCGCCGAAAATCCGGGTCGTGCAATATAAGATAGGAAAGCTCGGCGCCCTGCTGCACCAGATTCATTTCGGAAAGACCCTTCACCTTGTCGTGAAAGCCGTGAAATCCGATCAACTCGCTCAGGGCGACGCCCGAGTCGTTGAAACTCAAAGTCTGGTCGAAATCGCTCGCCAGAAGATATTGCTTAACCATAGGGTTCGTCCTCCTTCTCTCTGTTTATTTATGCCTTCTTTCCGAAGGCCTTTCTTGCCCGCCCTCTGCGGGCACTGAACCGGGCTGGTAGCCTGCCCTGAGCCGAGCCGAAGGGCTCGGAATCTCCCCACGCATACACGTTAACCGTAACCGGCTAGTGTCGCCCCACGAATTATTTTGATGGGTGCTATGCGTGGAAGACGTGAAAGATTTGTGACAATACTATAAGATGCGGCGGGATGGTAAACGGTTGAAGGAAAAAGAGTTAACCGTGAAACTACTTTGAAATGAACAGCTTGCAGCCGGCCCGGCAATCCCCGTTGTATGCGAAGAAAAAGCGATACGCCATAATCGAATTCCAAGTTTTAGTACCACCCCCCTAACCACGCCCTAAGATGCTCCACCCATCGAGCCGAACTGGTTGTTGCCGAGGCCGAGCCCGGGCTTCCCCCCTCCTCGTCGAACACCTTATAGATGTCCCCCTTCCGCAGGTACAAGCGCTCCGTCTCCTCCCGGTTCAGTGGACGCGCCCCTCGCCGCCCAAACACCGCCAGTTGGTTGCCCGATTCATCCACGGCCCTGTCCCTGTCTATTCCCTTCGAAATCGCCAGCGCCGGCCCCTTTGTGTGCGCCGTAGCAATCAGCTTCGGCGTGGGCCGCGGGTTGAACCCCGAAAAGTGCGCCGGGTCGTCCCATGGGGAAAGTATTTGCAACACCCGCATCCCGTTCTTGCCGTCAGCCACGAAAGCGAATGCACTCGCAGCCACCATGCCGATCTTCACGTCATTCACATCGTTAAGTTGCCCGTTCGCCGCGAACACCTGGTCGAGCTTCGGCGCCTCCGGCTTTTCCACATCGACAATCGCCAGCCCTTGCTTGCCCGCCGAAACGTATGCGTACGTTCGCGCCACATAAACGTTCCGCGCGTCTTCAAACGGCACCATCGCGCCGGGAACAATTCTCGGCTGCCCCAGGTTCGTCACGTCCAGCACCTTCAACCCGTCGCGATCCGCCACAAACGCATAGCGAAATTGAATGGCGACCGCGCGCGGATCGTTCAGCGCGGGCGCGGCAATCGTTGCGGTCACTTTCGGCGCCAGCGGATTGTCCAGGTCCACCACCACCAGCGCCTTGTCCGTCAGGATGTAGGCAAACGTTCCCGCTATCGTGATGCGCCGCGCCCCGGTCAAAACGCCTCCGGGATTAAACGCCAGTCCGCGCTTCAGGAAATTGTTTTCGGGATTTCCATCCAGCAGCGTGCCCACTCCCGGACTCTTCGCCTTCAAGTCCGGCGTCCCGATAACCACCAGCCCTTCTTCCTTATCCGCGACGTAAAGAAACCCGTACAGCAGATGGATCGCCTGCTCTTCGTTTTCTTTCACCCGGGCCCGCAGCGGATCGACGCCCAGCGTGGTCGGCGTGGCCACCGCCACGGCATTCTTCGTCGGCACATAAAATCGCTGGCCGATCGGCGAAACCGGCGCTGTCGTCATTCGCTGGGAGAAGCCCTTGTTATCGATGTTCGCGATGTCATACACGCGCATCCCGCCTTTACCGTTCGCCGTGTATGCATATTCCCCGCGGGCCTGAATATCGAAGACCGTGCCCTCATGTTCCGTCGCCGCTGCAAGCTGCCGCTTGCCCGCCACAAATTTCTTGAAATTGTCGGGATACGCCAGCCGCTGCAAATCGCTGCCGTAAATCGCTTCTGGCTCGTCGTGCTCCGCCACCGTGATCGCTTCGAATCCCCTCTTGCCGGTGGCCACCAGAATGTACCGGCCCATGAAGTTCATGAAATTCGTGCCCTGCAGCAGCACCTGCGCCATCCACGCGTTGTTGTCGTTGGCCGCCGAAACGTGGCAGTCCGAACACTGTTTGGTCTCTTTCGCTCGCACCGTGTGCGGCACAAACGTGCTGAACGCCTGCCCGGAAAATCCCTCCGCCGATATCGTCTGTTGCTCGTAATAGAGCCACTCGCGGTTCGCATTCTGCGAACTCACCAGCACCGCGCACGAAGAACGCGCCGGTGCAACGCGATGCCCGGTCACGGTCCCATCCACCCCCAGGAAATACGCGTCGTCGCGAAGCACCTGGAAGTTGTAGCTGGTGTAATTCCTCGTCATCAGCCCTTCGTTGTGCAGCATCGGACGTCGCACGTTCGCCGTCATCTGCAGGTGACACCCAAAGCAGGCCGGCGTCCACGACGTGTGGCACGCATAACAGGTCATCGAAGAATTCGCGTGCGCAAGCTGCGAATCATCCGCCGGCAACTGCGAAAGTGTCTCACCGTCCTTGCCCATCAGCTTCGCGCGCAGCGATTTCATGCTGAAGTGCGAGTTTCCCGGAGTGATCGTGTCCTTCGTTTGCACAATTTCCCATTCCAAATTCGCATCCGTCATCGAGCGCTGGAACAATTTGTCCCCTCGCCATTCGAAGCGCCGCAGTCCATCCGGCGTCCGCAGTGCATCCAGTCGCCGCCCTCTCGGCTCTCGCGGTCGCGGCGCATCCGGCGCCGCTGGACCCGACGTTATCAGCGTGGCTTTCTGCCCGATCGTGCCGTGGCAATCCACGCAATCGATCTCCACCGCGGCGCGCGGTTCCCCGTAAATCTTCCCGTTGCCGTGGTTGTCCTGCGCGAAATGGCAATCGGCGCACTGCATTCCCTTTTCCAGATGAATGTCCGCAAGATGGACAGCCTTCTGAAACTTCTGCGGATCGTTGAACGCAATCGGCTGCCCGTCTTTGTCCAGCCAGTTCCCTTTCCGGTCGTGGTTGTAAACCCCGCGGAACACCCAGCCGTGCCCGTGAAAATCCGCAAACTGCGTGGTCTTCAGCTTGGCGTTGAATTCCGGGCTGCCGGTTTGCTCCAGAAATTTGTCCTCGCCCCACATCCCCCGCGGCGCGGCTGCCTCCGGATTCTTCAGCGCCGCTTGATAGCGCTCTTCCTCGCTGGGATTCCGCTGCTCCGGCGGGTACATCTTGTCCCCGTCAATTTCGTTGTCCCACCAAGTCAGCCCAAAATACGTCGTCACCATGTTCGTGCCCGGGTGAATGTGGCAGATCATGCATTGGCTCGAGGGAATCGCGCGGGTAAACGTATGTTTGATGGGATGCCCCGGCTCATCTTTGCGAATCGTCGAATCCACCGATGCGCTGAGGCCGGTGTGCCCGTACTTCGCATACGCACCCGAATGCACCGGGTCGCGGTCATTCGCGTAAATCACATGGCACGCCGAGCACCCGCTCGAGCGGTAGTCGCCCGCGTGGTCATTCGTCCCGGGCAAGGACAACACCGGATCCAGCAGCCGCGTTTTCTGCAGCCCAAGGAAGACCGGATCGGTGCGCAACTCCGTCCCAAACCCGCGGTCGCTCAGCTTGTCATCCGGCTTGCCCGGGTTCTCTTCTCCGCTCGGATTCCCGATCTCCGCCTTCTTCTCCCCACCACGTTCGAAGACGCGCAACACGTTGCCCGGCTGCGAAATTTCCCAGCGGTAGAGCGGCGTCAACTCCGGCAATACGCCTTTCGCCCGCGTCTCTTCCGGCGCCGGCGGCGGAATCGTCTTTAACTCCTGCGGCTTCCCGTTTCTGTCGTAGCTTTCCCCGAATCTCGTGTTCTTGAATGGAATGCCCCCGTTGTTGTAAAGCGCCGCGCCCCAAAGAAATCCAGAGTGCGTCATCATGTTCGTCGAAACCGCGCGCGTCTCGTTCGGGTGGCAGCCCGCCGTCCCGCAAGTTTCCGGCGCCACCCGCAAATCGCCGGGATTGATGAACTTCACAAACTCCGGCGATTCCTTCAACCATTGGGTGTAAGCGCCTTCGGGCAGCGTCGTCCGATTCTTGAAAAAAGTATCGCGCGGCTGAACGTGGGCTTTTTCTTTCGCTCCCTGATATTCCGGCGAAGTCCGCGCAACCACCGCGGCAACAACTACGGAATTATTCCCCCCGTGGCAATCCGTGCAGCCAAGATGGACTCCCTTCGATGGATGCATCGTCGGCTCATCCGTCGCCGTGTGGCAAGACATGCAGCCAGCCGACTTCGCCATCGCTTCTTCTTGCGATTGCCCGCGGAACGGTCCCTGCGATTCCTGTGCGGAAGCCGCCGCCTGTTGCCGAACCGAGTTGAAAAACAGCAAAGAGAACGAAACCGCGATAAAGAAGCCGATCAGCAGGCGCGCTCTTCCCCGTTCGCTGCAAAGAGCGCGCACCACGCCAAATTCAGAAAACGCTGACATTCTCAGTATCCTCAAAACGTCAACTTCGCCGATCCAAACACCGAAAACAGCGTCCGGCCAGTATAAATATCGCGAAAGCCCTGCCCTGGCTGCAAAATCGAAGCCCCGCCCGTCAGAATAATGTTTTCCGTCAGCGGCGGCCGGTACGTCACCCCCGCACCAAGGTCTTCACCGATGTTGTGGCGAATGGGTGATTGAAACAGCACAAACTCCAGCGGCTCCGTCCGCATGAAACGCAAGTAATTGAAATTCACAAAGCCCTTCAGCTTTGGCGTGATGTCAATGTCCGTCCCGGCATTCAACAGAAATATTCCTGGATTCACGAAATTCGCCTGCCCCTCATTCTTGTTCGACCGCATATTTGGCAACAGGCTTCCATCCGTCGTCAGTGAAACTCCGGATCCCAACAAACGTATCCCCTCGCGGTTCCAGAAACTGAACAAGCCGCCCGCAAAGCTGGGCAAATCCACGATCGCATCGAACCCGTTGGCCCGCCCGTTGCGCGGATCGCTGTCGCCCGACGCATAAAAACTCGAAATCCGGTACCGAATCCAGTCGCGATCCAGCGAAAGCTCCACCGCCGCCATCTGCGCATTCACCGTCACCGGCCGCCCTGCAATCGGATTGAAGCTGTCTTTCCCCGCAGCTTCGTAAAACGCGTGCGTGATATTGATTCGCTTGATGTGCCCGCTGCCCAGCCATCCGAAATATCCCACCTGAATGCTGTGCGGAATCGCGCCCACGCCCTGATTGATCACGTTGCCCACGGGCGCCGGCCGCACCAGGAATCCGTTGTCGTCGTAATGTAGGCCGCCATCGTCCTTGTTGTATGCGACCAGAAATTCTGCCGTATACCCCGGAAAGAAAAAATCCTGTATATAAACGTTTCCCAGCATCACCTGCTGGTCCCGGCGGTTAAAGGTATTCAGCCCGCTGTTGGTATTCTTCTCCAGAAAATTAAAATACGCCGCGTTGTACTCGATGCGGTCGCTCTTCAAGTCGCCGAAGACGCGCATCCCCGGCTGCTCATCTACGAACAAAAACCCGCGGAAATCCGCGTTGAATTCCTGGATGCCCGCGCGCACGGAAACAAAATCATAATTGGGGCTCAGGTCGTGCAGCTTGTACTCCACAAACGCTTCCTGGAATCCCACGTGCGAATCCAGCCGCGTCGTGCCCGCGCGCACGTCCGGCCCCACAATTCCCAACTCCTTCACATCCAGGTAATTCAAGCTCACTTCCGGCGTCACCCGGATGCGCCAATCCACCGGCTTGAACGAAGCGTCCCCGTGGAACAAATCAAACGTGAAACGAAATGTTTGGTCCAGGAAAAATTGCTCACCACGACCGAAAAACTGGCTGCTGCCGGGCTGCGCCGCGCTCACATCGCTCGGCACCGGCACTTTTCGCCCATCAATGAACGTCGTCTCGGATCCCGTGAAATTGAAAAACACCTGCTGCCCCAGCACGGCCGGCCAGATCGGCTCATCTCCCTTGAACCGATTGCGGTTGAACGGGTCGTACCAGTGCGGCTTCGTATAAATGTATTCGCCCGCCGGCCGGTATCGCCGGTAGTCCGGCTGCTCCAGCGCCCAGCGGTTCGGCACCACGTTAAAAACATCGGAAATCGGCGGCAGAAAATCTGGCGAAAGCTCCAGGATGTAGTTCGGATCCGAATCCAGCCGGTGACGAAATTCGCGATACGTCCCCGTCATCGCCGCGGCTTCCGCGGGAAGCGGCGGGCCAAGCTCCGGCTGGCGCGGCAAACGCGAGCGCGCATCCGCAACGCCCGTCGCCACCAGGTGAATCTCCAGCGTAACCACTTCATTGGCGTTCAACGACAGCGATGCGATCGTTAACGCCTCGTAGCCATCCGCCTCCGCCCGAAATTCGTAACCGCCCGGCGGCAGCAGCAGCAACCGGAAAACTCCTTCACCCGCGGTCAGCGTGGCATTCACCTGCCCCGTCTGCAGATTTCGAATCTGAATCCGCGTTCCTCCGATCGGCCGCGCCACGGAATCCGAAACCTGTTCCCGCACCGTCCCGTCCAATGCCGCCGTAGTCAGCGCCTGTTGCCGCGGAATCCGCCGCGGTGGTCCTGCTTCGTGCGTTTCCTGCTCCGAAGATGTTGGCGGCGGAGTGGCCGGCTGTTGCGCAAGGGCAGTACCGGCCCCTGAAAGTCCAGCCAAAAGGCACGCGACAACTTGCAGCAATCTAACGAGCCCAATCTTGGGCGATGATTCGGCAGTCATTTTTTCTGCAGGACCAAGCTACTGGATGACGAACAGTCACCGCTAACTAATCAAAAATGCGCTCTCCCGGCAACCTTTTTCCGAAAGCCCAGTGAATATCCAGCAACACCCGCCATTCACATTTGGGAGTCACCACTTCGAAGCAACAGGCGTACAATCCCCATGATTTCTCTTTCGCGGCGTGTACCATGAGCACCGACACTCTCCTAATGGAACACATCATTCGCAAGCCGGTGGAATCGAGTCGCGCCTGCAACCAGCGCCGCAAGACAGTGGCGCTGGGTATGTTCTTTGCCCTGATACTCGCCGCCTCGCTAGCTTTCGTTCTCCTCGGCTGCGGTGGCTCGCCCGCGCCCGTGAACTCAGCTCCCCCTCCGCCCGTGGTCGCTCCCTTAAACGCCACCGACGTGGCCAATCTCATCCAGGCCGCTGCAACTTCCGTCAACGTGGACACTATGGCCATCGCCGTTGTCGATCGCGGCGGCGCGGTCCTCGCCGTTTACGACAAAGCAGGCGTCACCCCGGGCGCCACGGCCATCGGAAACTTCGGCCAGTCCGTGGACGTGAATGATCTCGCCGTCGCTCTCGCACGCACGGGCGCCTATTTCAGCAACGATCAGGCGCCGCTCTCGTCCCGCACGGTCCGCTTCATCAGCGGCATTCACTTTCCCCCCGGCGTGGCAAACGCGCCCACCGCTGACCTCTACGGCATCGAAAACACCAATCGTGGCTGCACCCTGGCAACCAATTTTCTTCCCGGCATGGCCATCAATCCCTCCACTTCGTTAACCGGCGGAACCGGGCCCGGCATCATCACGGGAAAATCGCAGCTCGATGACAGCGATCCCAACGCCGTAAATCCCGGCGGTGTGCCGATATTTCACAACGGTGTCGTGGTCGGCGGAATCGGTGTCGCGGGTGTTTCCCTCGACGCGGCCGAGTTCGCCGTATTCTCCGCGTCCGAGTCTAACGGCTTCGGCCTGCCCAATCCCCTGCCCGCCCCCGGCGCCGTATTCATCGGCGGCATCGCTCTGCCTTTCGTGAATCAAGCCACGCGCCCCGCCGGCCTCACCGCGGGAACATTTAATGGCGGCTATCTCGCCGGCTTCAATCCGATTGCCAGCACTGGGCAACCACCCGAAGGCGATCTGATCGCCCCAACCAACGGCCCGCTCGGAGGCCTCACCGTCGCCGACGTCCAGACAATCCTCAGCAACGCGGAAGCCACCGCCAACACCACCCGCGCGGCTATTCGTCTCCCCCTTGGTTCGAGCGCGAGGATGGTTATCGCCGTCGCCGACCTCGACGGAACGTTGATCGGCCTGCGCCGCATGGTCGATTCCACCGTCTTCAGCATCGACGTGGCCGCTTCCAAGGCCCGCAACATGGTCTACTTCAACGGCCCCAACCGCACCGCGACCGATCTTCCCGGCATTCCCATGGGCATCGCGCTCACCAGCCGCACCATCAGCTTCGGTTCGCAGCCGCTCTTTCCGCCGGGCATCAACGGTTCCGGCGACGGCCCGTTTTATAATTTATATTTGCAGGATGTGCAGAATCCCTGCACACAAGGGAACCAGGCCGGCTCGCCCAATAGCAACAAAAGCGGCGTGGTCTTTTTTCCCGGCGCGGTGGGCCTCTTCAAGAACGGCGCGCTCGTCGGCGGCCTCGGCATCAGCGGCGACGGCGTGGATCAGGACGACTTCGTCACCTCCGGCGGCTCCGTCGGTTTCGAAGCACCCACCGCCATCCGCGCCGACCAAGTCTTCATCAACGGCGTCCGTCTCCCCTACTTCAAATTCCCCCGCAACCCAACCTTGTAGAACTCAGCCGAGGGCCGTGGCACAGGCATTCCTGCCTGTGCTCTCTTAGAGAGCAAGGCGTTCTCAAACGCCATGGCTAAGGGATAAAGCATCGCCTAAGGTGGAGGTGCTTCCCCCGGCGGCGCCGATGGATTCGCCGTCGTCGCGACATTCATATCCAGATACCACTGGTGCCTCGCGTCTCCCGGCGCATAGCAATTGCCGTCGGTCGCGTAGCCACTGCAATGCCGCGCTACCTTCTTCTCCCGAGGCGAACGCACATACTGCCAAACGGCTGCGTAAGCGACTCCGCTGGCAGAAGGCAGAACTAGGTTCTTGGGTGCGACGCATCCCGGGGAAGGCGGGCAAGCGTCGTTGTAAACCCAAAAAACCACATCGGAAACGCCAATGTGCTCGCGGATGTCGTTCGCGGTAATCACCGTAGCGCCTCCGCCTTCATCCACCATGATCCCCGAACAATAGATGCCAGGCCGGAAGTGCTTCTTCTCCAACTCCTCCGCCCAGTTGTGCAAATAGAGATGCTGCGAAGGGGAATACCTGCCCCCTTCTTCCTCATCCAGAAAAATCACCGAACCCTCCGCAAACCCTTCCCGTGTTGCCGCCTCTGCCGCATTCCGCGCATCGGCAAGGCCCATGTCCGTGGCCATTTTGTTCGTGCGAAGATCACTGGAGGTCCTGCCACGATAGAGAAGCAGAAAGCCGAATCCCTGCAACACTAATACGCGGCGCTTCCCGGTCCACGAATTGGATTTCGCGCCGGGCGGTGGGCTCAGCCAATAGCTCGCAAACGCAAACGACTCGCGCAACCCCGGCAGGGCGGCGTCTCCGGGATAATCGTTGCGATCGAATCCTACTAATGTTCGCGCCAATGTTGGCCTCGCCTCGATGCGCTCCACTCGACAAGGCAAAAACACCAATCCGACACAGGCGAGCACCAAAACAAAAAGCCATGCAATCAACAAGCGCATGGCTTGAATCTACAACAACAGTTCGTGTTTTCAGAGAAAAATCACGCGTCCATATACGGCGCTTCGCCGTTCCCAAACGACCAGTTCTCCCACGCCACTTCCACCAAATTAATCACCACGTCCGCGGGCTTCACGCCGGGAGATTCCGCCAGCAACTCCGTCACCCGCTTATAAAACTTCCGTTTCTGCTGCGGCTTGCGCCCGGCGCTCAGCGTGATCTGCACAAACACCACGCCATCCGACCGGCGGATCCCCAAATATTGCGGATCGTAGTTCAGCCCCACCGCCGGATGCTCGGTGATCACCTGAAACCGGTCATCCGCCGGAACTCCCAACGCCTCAACCATCGCGCGGTGCACGCCCTCTCCCAATGCCTTCCGATACTCTTCCGAAGTTCCCGGCCGCAAATCAATCCGTACCAGTGGCATAAATTCTCTCCTTTTTATTGCATGTCCACGGCAAGCGCACCGGCACTGCCCCTATCCCTCGCGCAACTTGTGCCCCGAAAGATTTCCCAGCCCGTCATACGCCGCGTACTTATACATCTCGGAAAGCGTCGGATAGTTGAAAACCTGCTCGATGAACTCATCAATGGTCAGCCCGTTGTCCAACACCATCATGCCAACATGAATCAGTTCCGTCGCCGATTCCCCGATCATGCTCACGCCCAGCAGTTTCCTGTCTGCCTTCGCAAAAATCAACTTCAGCATCCCCGCCGTGTCGCCGGTAATATGCCCGCGCGCATTGTTTTCATACCGCGCACGCCCAACGCAATAATCAATTTTCTTTTCCTTGCAACTCTCTTCCGTCTCTCCCGCCGCTGATATCTCTGGAATCGTGTAAACCCCCATCGGCAGCAGCGAAGCCACCCGCTGCTTGTACTTCAACCCAAACGCGTGGCACACCGCCACGCGCCCCTGTTCCATCGAAGTGGACGCCAGCGCCGGAAACCCGATCACGTCCCCGGCCGCGTAAATATGCGGTACGTCTGTCCGGTAATTCGCGTCCACCGCGATATATCCTTTATCATTCAGTGCGAGCCCCGCCTTTTCCAGCACCAATCCGTCCACTGCCGCCCGCCGCCCCGCCGCAAACAGTGCCGCATCCGTCTCCAGCACTTTTCCGCTTTTCATTGTTAGCCGCGAACCCGTTGCCGTATTTTCCGCTTTCACCGGCCGCTCGTTGAACCACAGATGCATCCCCAGCGAAGCAAACCGGTCGCGCAATCGTTCGGAAATCTCCGCGTCCAGAAACGGCAGCAATTTGTCGCGCCCATCCACCAGCGTCACATCCACACCCAAAGCCATAAATATCGACGCGTACTCGCAGCCAATCACGCCGCCGCCAATCACCGCCAGGCTCTTCGGTATGCGGTCCATCTGCAAAAACGTGTCGGAGTCAAACGTATGAATGTCATCAAACGCAATTTCCGCGGGCCGGTGGGGTTTCGATCCTGTCGAAATCAGGATCACCTCGCCGCGCAACCTCCGCGTCTCTCCTGCCCCGCTGACCGCAACCGTATGCCCGTCTTCAAACGTCGCCTGTCCGTGCACCAACTCGATCCGGTGTAACTCCAGATTTTTCAGAATCCGCGCGCGCTCCATTTCCACCACCGCGCGCTCGTGGTGCATGAAATCCTGCACCGTCAGATTTTCCTTCAGCGAATAATCGATCCCGTACAACCCGCGCTGCTTCAATCCCGAAAAATAAAGCGCCGATTCCCGCAGCGTCTTGCTCGGCACCGTGCCCGTATTGATGCAACTCCCTCCCACCGCCGGCGCGCGCTCGACCACCGCAACGCGCTTCCCAAAATACGCGGCCTGCGCCCCGGCCTTTTCGCCCGCGGGCCCGCACCCCAGAACCACCAGATCATAGAAATCTGCAGCAGCCACAGCACCCTCCGGAAACGCGCACCCGATTGTAGAAGAAACCAACCCCACTGACTATAACGCGTAGCGTCCACCTTCAGGTGGACCCTCTTGCCTGTGTAGCGGCCGCCTCCTGCCCTGAGCGTTGCCGAAGGGTCTGAGGCGGGTGCCTTCCACTTGCCCGCCGCCTCGGTAATTCTGCATTGCGTCCGCAGTGCCTTTCTCCGTAATGTATTTCCCATGTCCTTCGGAACTGATGGTCTCGGCCCGCCCCGCGTTGTAAATATCGAAGACCTCCGCCGCCTCGCCCAGCGCCGCCTCCCGCGCTCCATCTTCGACTATCTCGATGGCGGCGCCGACGACGAATCCACGCTCCGCGAAAATCCCCGCGCGTTTAGCGACTTCCTCTTCCGCCCGCGCAATGCCGTCGCGTTTACGGAATGCGATCTCCGCGCGAGCGTTGTGGGCCACAACCTGGCCTTCCCGGCAATTCTGGCTCCGGTCGGCTATAGCCGAATGTTGCATCCGGAAGGCGAACTCGCCGCCGCCCGGGCAGCGGGCGATGCCGGAACCGTTTATGCGCTTTCCACAATTTCCGGCCACAAGCTGGAAAACGTTAAGGCCGCCACCAAAGGCTCTGCCTGGTACCAGCTCTACCTGCTTGGCGGCCGCGCTGCCGCCGAAGCGGGCATCGACCGCGCGCGCCGCGCCGGCTTCTCCGCCCTGGTGTTCACAATTGATACTCCCGTGGCCGGGATGCGCGAACGCGACCCGCGCAACGGTATGAAGCAAATGCTCGGCAGCTCACGTTTTGCGAAGCTTCCGTTCTTACCAAATATTCTGGCGCATCCGCGCTGGCTGGCCGCGTTTCTCGCCGATGGTGGAATGCCCAAGCTCGAAAACATCGTCGTCCCGGGCCAGGGACCGATGGAATTGATTGACGTCTCCGCAGCTCTCGCTGAGTCGGCTGTCTGCTGGGACGATTTAAAATGGATCCGCAATGTGTGGAACGGACCCATCATCGTGAAGGGCATTCTCACTGGCGACGACGCCCGCCGCGCCGTTGACGAAGGCGCGGCTGCCGTTGTCGTCTCGAACCACGGCGGCCGCCAGCTCGATTCCGTCTACCCCACGATCCGCGCGCTTCCCGAGATCGTCGCGGCCGTCAACGGCCGCACCGAAGTCCTGATGGACGGCGGCATCCGCCGCGGCGGCGACATCGTCAAAGCCATCTGCCTCGGCGCTCGCGCCGTCCTCATCGGCCGCGCCTACGCCTACGGCCTTGCCGCCGCAGGCTACCCCGGCGCCCTCCGCGCCCTCGAAATCCTCCGCGCCGACGTCGAACGCACCCTTCGCCTCCTCGGCTGCCCTTCCATCTCCGCCCTCGACGCCTCCTACATCGACGTCCCCCAACACTGGCGCCGCTAACCAAACCGCAACCCGAGTTTTTCCGCGCTCTTCCTTCTGATATGTAGCGCTGGCTTTCAAGCCAGCCTCTTGGGTCACTCTCCTTTTGTAGCGGCCGCCTTCCGAGGCGGGCGCTTTTGCCATCCCGAGCGGCGTTCCTGCCCCTGCCAAGCAATTATTACTTCCAGTCAGGTTACTACCCCAGTGACTCTTCGAACTCGTCTCGAAATATTTGCCTAATTTGAACGAGGAACGATGCCAAGATGGGCGGCGCACCAGAACGAAAGGAAGTAACGGAGATGAACCTTTAAGACCCCGGGGGACCCGATGAGAGTCGCGCGAACGGCAAGGACGCTGTTGCAGGTTGCTACGTTGGCAGTGATGGTTGCAACGCCAGTGGTCGCGCAAGACATGATTTCGCTGGTGGGCTCGGGCTCGAATCTGGCAGTCTCGTTGTATTCGGAGTGGACCGCAGAGTTTGGTAGGCAGCATCCCGGCGTGCAGGTGCGCTATCTGGGCCTTGGAACGTCCCAGAGCCTCCAGGAGATCCGGCAAGGAACGGGCGATTTCGGCGGCGGCGAGATTCCGCTGAGTGAAGCGCAGAAGCATGGCGCCAAGTCCACGCTGATTCAGTTTCCCACCGTGGTGCTCGCGATTGCTCCCATCTACAAGTTGCCCGGCAAGCCCGATCTCCGGTTCTCCGGCGAGGTCCTGGCGGAAATCTACCTGGGCGACATAAAAAACTGGAACGACCCAAGAATTGCGAAGCTGAATCCTGGCCTAACGTTGCCGGACCTGGAGATCACCGTCGTACACCTAAGCGGCGTGAAAGGTTCCAACTACATCCTGACCGATTTTTTAAGCCGCACCAGCCCGCAGTGGAAATCGAAGATCGGCAAGAATGCATCACCCGCGTGGCCGGTGGGCGTGGAGATCAATCGCAGCGAGGGGATGGTCACGAAGGTAGGCGCCACGCCGGGAGCGATTGGTTATGTGGAATTGACCTATGCCAAGCGGAAAGACATCGGCTATGGAAGCGTGCAGAATGCCGCGGGACAATTCGTCAAGGCCAGCGGCCCGGGCATCCTGGCAGCCTGCGCGGCCAACGAAAAATCTCTGCCGGAAGATTTGGGGGTCTCTCTGGTGAACGCGCCCGGGAAAGAGTCGTATCCGCTGGTGAGCTTCACGTGGATCTACGTCCCCGCAAGCGGGCTCGCGCCCGCGCGAAGCCGCGCGTTGAAGGACTTCTGGAACTGGGCGCTCAGCGACGGCCAGGAAATCGCGAACCGCCTGGGCTATTCGGAATTGCCGCCAGGCATCGCTGGGAAAGCCAAGCAAGCCATAAACTCCATTCAATAGGGCGGCGGCTCACTTATTCACAGAAGCCGGGTGAGCACCGGCGTTTGCGGCCACCGCGGGAGTCCTGCTCCCCGGCAACTGGGTGTCATCCGGCAAACCGCCGAGCGCCTTGTAGATGGTCACCACCGAAACAAAGACGTCGCCTTCCACCTGAGCCAGATTGTCCTCGGCCTCCAATTGCACGCGCTCGGCATCCAGCAACTGCAGGAAATCGATCACCCCTTCGCGGTAACGATCGCGCGCGATATCCGCCGCGCGTTTGCTCTCCCTCGCCTGGTCGTTCAACTTGATCAGCTTCTCCTGGTTCGCGTGATAGCTGATCAGCGCGTTCTCCGTCTCTTCCAGCGCCCGCAGCACCGTCTGCTCATACTCCGCGTAATTCTCCTGAGTCACGGCCGAAGACTGCCTCACCCGCGCCTTGAATCGCCAGTAATCCAGCGCGGGCCAGGTAATCGAAGGCCCAAAACTCCACGCCTCCGAGTCCGATTGGAAAAACGTACTTCCGCGGCCCGCAATGAATCCCAAAAATCCTCCGAACGTCACATGCGGAAAAAGGTCCGCCACTGCGGAACCCTGCAGTTCCGTCGCCTGCGCCAGTCGCCGCTCCGCCGCCTGCACGTCAGGCCGTCGCCGCAGCAACTCGTTGGGGTCGCCGATCGGCAAAGACTTCGTGATCGGCGTATATTCACGCACCGATAAATCCGCCGCAAGTTCGCCGGGGCGCACACCCGTCAGGACCGCAATGCGATTTTGAAAGACCAATATCGCCGCGTTGATATCGGGTATCGTCGCCGCGGTTTGTGCCACGCGCGCCGCCGCGCTGGCCACGTCCTGCTCTTCCCCGACGCCCGCGTCACGCCGCACTTCCGTCCATTTCAGCGTGTCCTGCTGGTTCACCAGGCTTCGCTGCGCCACCGCGAGCCGCCACTGGGCCCCGCGCAGCAGAAAATAGTTTCGCGCCACTTCCGCCGCCACGCTCACTTGCACGTCGCGAAGATTCGCCTGGAACGCCTGGTTCTGCGCCGCTGCCGCCCCTACTTGGTGTCGCACGCGGCCAAATACATCCAGTTCCCAAAACGCGTCGAATCCCGCCTGGTACGTCTTGATGTTCACCGGTGTGTCGATAAATCCTGGGACGACTTCCCGAGCCTGCTGGTAGCTTGCCGAACTCGATATTGTCGGATACTTGTCCAGCTTGCGTTCGTCGTAAATGGCCCTCGACTCCACCAGTTTCGCCCGCGCAATTTCGATGTCCCAGTTCGCGCGCAGAGCGGAATCCACCAGCCCGTTCAAAACGGGATCGTCAAACTGGCCCCACCATTTCCCATCGAATTTTTCCTGTGAAATCTCGGATGGCTGCGCTTGGTGAAGTTTCACTTCCGCCGGATTGGGCGCCTTGTAGTGCGGCCCCACGGAACAACCCGAAACCGCCGCAACGATCGCGAAAGTCGCAATGGATTTTCTGCGCATGGATTACGCCTCCGCCTTTCCCGGCTCGCCGACATTTCCGGCTTCCGGTATCGTCTTCACTTCCCTGCCCTCCACCAGGCGCTGCACCACCACGTAGAAAACCGGCGTCAGCAGCAATCCGAAAAACGTCACGCCCAGCATTCCGAAGAACACTGCCACGCCGATCGCCTGCCGCATTTCCGAGCCAGCTCCCGATGAAAGCACCAGCGGCACCACGCCCATCGTGAACGCCAGCGAGGTCATCAAAATCGGCCGCAAGCGCAGCCGGCACGCTTCCATCACCGCTTCAAACCGGCTCATCCCCTCGTGCTGTTTTTCCCGCGCAAATTCCACGATCAGAATCGCGTTCTTGCAAGCCAGCCCCACCAGCACGATCAGGCTGATTTGCGTGAACACGTTGTTGTCGCCGTTCAGCAGCCACACGCCCGCAATCGCGGAGAGCAGCGTCATCGGCACGATCAGAATCACAACCAGCGGCAGCGACCAACTCTCGTACTGCGCCGCCAGCACCAGGTACACCAGCAGCACCGACAGCGGAAAAATGTAAGCCATGGTGTTGCCGGCCAGGATTCGCTGGAACGTTAGTTCCGTCCATTCAAAACGCATTCCGTTCGGCAAATTCTGATTCAGGATGTTCGCAATCGCGGCCTCGGATTGGCCGGAGCTGTAGCCCGGCCCTGCCGCCCCGTTGATTTCCGCCGCGGGATAGCCGTTGTAGTGCATCACGCGGTCCGGTCCGTACGTCGAGCGGACCGTCACCACCGAACCCAGCGGAATCATTTCTCCCGCCGCGTTTCTGACTTTCAACTTCACGATGTCTTCCGGCTGCAACCTGTAGCTCGATTCCGCCTGCGCGTTCACCTGATACGTTCGCCCGAACCGGTTGAAGTCGTTCACGTACAACGCGCCGAGGTACACCTGCATCGTTTCGAACACGTCATCCAGGCTGATGCCGTATGTTTTCGCCTTCTCACGATCCACGTGCGCGTCAATTTGCGGCACGTTCACGTCAAAGCTCGAAAACAATCCCGCGAGCGCCGGCGCCTGGTAGCCCTTGCCCATCGCCGCCGTCGTTTCCTTATATAAAGGTTCCAGCCCGAGTCCCGCCCGGTCTTCTATGTACAGCTTGAACCCGCCGACAGTTCCAAGCCCTTGCACCGGCGGAGGCGGGAAGATTGCCACGAACGCTTCCTGAATGCCGCCGAACTTTTCGTTCAACTGTTTCGTGATCGCCAGGCCGGAGAGGTTCTTGCTCGTCCGCTGCTCGAATGGCTTCAAGCCGACGAACACGATTCCGGAATTTGGGCTGTTGGTGAATCCGTTGATCGAAAGGCCCGGAAATTCAATGGCATCCTGCACCCCCGGATGCGCCAGCGCGATATCGGAAAGCTCGCGCATCACCGCTTCCGTGCGGTCCAGCGTCGCTCCATTCGGCAATTGCGCGAAGGCCACCAGGTACTGCTTGTCCTGCGTCGGCACGAACCCGCTCGGCACCTTGCTGAAGCCGATGCCCGTCAACGCAATCAAGCCCGCATAAATCACCAGCGCGATTCCCGTCGAACGAATCGCGTGCCCAACGAAGGTCCCGTACTTGCCCGAAGCCCACCCAAAAAATTTGTTGAAGCCGCGGAAAAACCACCCGAACGCAAAATCCAGAACGCGTGAAAACTTGTCTTTCTTTGCATCGCGCGACTGCAGCAGCAGCGCCGCAAGCGCCGGACTCAAGCTCAGCGAGTTGAACGCCGAAATCACCGTCGAAATTGCAATCGTCAGCGCAAACTGTTTGTAGAATTGCCCGGAAAGCCCCACGATAAACGCCGTCGGCACGAACACGGCGCACAGCACCAGCGCGATTGCGATAATCGGTCCGCTCACCTCCGCCATGGCTCGCTGCGTCGCCTCTCTCGGCTGCAAACCCAACTCCAGGTTTCGCTCGACGTTTTCCACCACCACGATCGCGTCGTCCACCACGATCCCGATCGCCAGCACCAGTCCGAACAGCGATAACGTGTTCAGCGTGAAGCCCAGCGCCAGCATGATCGCAAACGTACCGACCAGCGACACCGGAAGGGCCAGCAGCGGAATAATCGAAGCCCGCCACGTCTGCAAAAAGATCAGCACTACCAGCACCACCAAAATCAGCGCTTCCACAAACGTGTGCCCCACCGCTTCGATCGACTGCCTCACGAACACCGTCGGGTCGTAAACGATCCTGTAGTCCAATCCTTCCGGAAATTGCGCCTTCAGCCGCGCCATCGTCTCGCGAACCTGCTTCGACGTTTCCAGCGCATTCGAACCCGGCCGCTGCGAAATCGGAATTGCCACCGCAGGCTCGTTGTTCAGCAAACTCCGCAACGCGTAGGTGCTTGCGCCCAATTCCACCCGCCCGACGTCGCGAATGCGCGTGATCTGCGGCGCCGCCCGCACGATGATGTCGCCGAATTCCTCCTCGGTCGTTAGCCGCCCTTGCGTGTTCACCAGCAATTGAAACGCGTTTTGCGGGTTCGCCACCGGTGGCGCGCCAAGCACACCCGCTGCCACTTGCACGTTCTGTTCGCGAATTGCGCGCACCACGTCCGTCGCCGTCAGGCTGTGTGACGCCAGCTTGTTCGGGTCCAGCCACACGCGCATGCTGAAATCGCCCGCCCCGAAAATCTGTACGTTGCCCACGCCGGGCAACCGTGAAAGCTCGTCCTTTACCTGTAGCACCGCGTAATTCGCCAGGTACAGCATGTTGTAGCGTTTGTCCGGCGAAATCAGGTGCACCACCATCAGCAGGTCCGGCGAAGTTTTTTCCGTGGTCACGCCCAGCCGCTGCACCTCCTGCGGCAATCGCGGCAACGTTTGCGCCACGCGGTTCTGCACTTGCACCTGTGCCTTGTCCAGATCGGTCCCGATGCGGAACGTAATCGTCAACGTCATCACGCCATCCGCCGTCGCTTGCGAAAACATGTACAACTCGTCTTCCACGCCGGTAATCGACTGCTCCAGCGGTGAAGCCACCGTGTCCGCAATCACCGTCGGGTTCGCGCCGGGATAAGACGTGTGCACCACCACCGTCGGCGGCACAACCTCCGGATATTCGCTGATGGGCAGCTTCAAAAACGCCAGCGCGCCGATGATGGTGATCACAATCGAGACCACCGCCGCAAAGATGGGCCGATCAATAAAAAAGTCTGCGATTTTCATGGAATCCCTTTTTGCTCTACTCACGGTGCGTTACTTGCACGGCGTTATTTGCCGGACCCGCCCCGGCTTTTCGCGGCCTCGTCGTCATTCACAACCGCCGGAGAAGAGAGCTGCGCACTCCCCATCGGCACCTGCTTTGGCGTCACGCTCATTCCAGGCCGCACGCGCTGCAATCCGTTCACCACCACCACGTCGCCCTCATGCAACCCGTCGCGCACCACGCGCAATCCATTCACCATTGGCCCTAGTGTCACGGGGCGGTACGCAATCGCATTATTCCCGTCCACAACCAGCACAAATTTCTGGTTCAGGTCCGTCCCCACCGCCGCGTCGTCAATCTGGCAGCCGCGAATCGTTTCGCCGCCAGACAGCTTCAACCGCGCGAACAGCCCCGGCGTCAGCGAAAAGTCCTTGTTGTTGAAGACTCCGCGCGCCCGGATCGTCCCTGTCGTCGGGTTCACCTGGTTGTCAATGAAATTGACCACGCCCTTGTGCGGGAAATCCTCTTCACCCGCGAGTCCCAGATAAATTGGGCCATTCGCCTCTCCGTTTGTGCGCTTCTTTTCCGCACGCGCCAGCTTTCCATACTTCAAATACGTCTGCTCGTCGGCGTCGAAATACGCGTATACCGGATCCAGCGATACCACCGTCGTCAGCAATGTCGCCGGCCCGCCTCCTCCGCTCGTCACCAGGTTTCCTCTGGTCACTTCCGCGCGGCTCACTCGCCCCGTAATCGGCGAAACGATGTGCGTAAATTCCAGGTTCAGCTCCGCTCCTCGCAGCGAAGCCTCCACCGAAGCCACTTGCGCCTCGGCCTCCGCCCGCGCCGAATTGCGCCGGTCGTATTCCTCCACCGACATCCCATTGTTGTTGTGCAGCCGTTCGGCGCGCGCGAAATCGCTCTGGCTTCGAGCCAACTGAGCCTTCGCCCGCTCCAGTTCCGCCTTCAGGCGATCCACTTCAGCCTGAAATGGCCGCGGATCGATCGTGAAAAGCAGATCGCCCTTCTGGACGATTGCGCCTTCCTGGAAATGCACGCTATCCAGTTGCCCCGAAACGCGTGGACGAATCTCTACGTGATCCACCGCCTCCAGCCGGCCCGTAAACTCATCGGCCTCGATTACCGGCTTGCATTCGACCTTTGACACCGTCACCAGCGGTGCAGGTGGTTTCGACACCGGAGCGGACTTCGTGTCGCATCCATTAATAATTAGCGTCATCGGAGCCAGCAACGCAGCAGCAGCGATAAGTCCCCTGAACCGGAATGCTTCGCGAGGTGTGTTGACGCTCGGGTCTAGCTCGTACTTTGACCTGTACATACCCCTGGGTCTCCCTAATATTTTTCCGTTCTCACTCATCCCGCGCCGACCCGTTCATTCGATCCCGTGCCGGAGCGCGGTTCCGGCACTTCCGAAAAAAACCGATTTAATTTGGATGCAGGGGGCTGAGAGTTAGATACTTGTCTAACTGACAGTTTTTGGCGGCCCGGTTGGAGCATCGCCCTTTCAGGCAATCATTTTATTTCTGCGCCGTACTCAAAATTTGCGTTCAGCAGGCGAAACGGAATTCCACGCATGGGGGGTTGCGCAATCCGGGATCACTGGATCTGCGCGCAGCCGTTCGGTCAATATTTTTGTGAGTCCGTCTGCCGGCTTTCAGCGTGCTATCTGCTCGGCTGACATGGCGGGAACGCTTCGTTCGGGGTCGCGCTTCTTCTCTTTCAGCAGGCCGCTGGCGCGAATCATCTCTACGGCGTCGTAACGGTTCGTCGCTTCCACTTGCCTCATGACCCGGCGAAGATGATTCTTCACCGTAAATTGGGACAAATTAAGGCTCGACGCAATCTCTTTGTTCGAAAGCCCGTCGGCGACCAGGTTCATCAGTTGGACTTGCCGGAACGTCAGTTTGCTGCTGTTCGACGCCGCCGCTCGCGCGCACTGAAGGTTCCTCCGCTCGTCGCTCCAGACGTGCTCAATCAACGCCATGCATAAGTTGGGAGGACAAATCGCCTCGCCCTGCCCCACCCTGCGGATTGCAGTCACGATCTCCAAAGCAGACGCATCTTTCAGCACATAACCCCGTGCCCCCAGATGAATCCCTTTCAGGAAGACCTCCGAATCGTCCTCCATCCCGATGAGGATGATCTTGAGTTGGGAGTTCTCGTCGTGCAGCTTGCGCAGAAGCAGCGAATTGCTATTAATGGGGGAGAAATCCGTCAGGAGAATATCGCATTCGGACTCCGCAATCTGACCGGCAATGTTTTCGGAATTTGCGGCGACTCCGGCTACGCGGATTCCCGTTTGCTTTCTGAGGAGGCGTGCCAGGGTATCCCGGAGCAACCGGTTTTCCGTGGCAACAAACACTTTTGGCTCGGCGGGTTTATAGGAGGTTGTTGGGACAGTCATACACCTAGTCTCCCTATAAGAATTGAGTCAGGTCTAGCCACTCGTCATGCAACTTACGGCCCCTAGTAACCAGTGGCCAATGCTACTCTAGTGTCACCCTTTAGAGGTGTCAACACTTGTTCTAGTTTTGGATACCGAATGACAGTGGAGAGTCGCCTTTATTAGTGTTTAAATGGGACTTTTCCACAGATTCGGCTAAATTCGCGTAAATTTTCATCGATTCTTAACCAAAATCCTGTGTCCGGCGCTAAAACCCTTGGTTCTTCGATACACTTTCGCCCCAACCATCACTAGTCCTCTCCTTAGTCCTCATGGCCCGGAAAGGACTAGTTTCTGTTAGTCCATTTCTGTCCTCGCACGGCACAATAGGGCCCGGCTGTTCTCCATCTTTCCCTGTGGCTCTCTTTTGATTCCACGTTGAACCTAGGCAAATTCTTCATTCCGCTGATACTTACTGACCAAGACTGGTTAGCCTAGTGAGGGCAAAATGGTCAGAACGTTCAGGGTCTTGGTTGCGAACAAACCCAAACTGATGCGGGAATTGCTTCTCGAGTCGCTCGCAGAGCAACCGTGGATCGAGATCGTTGGCGAAGTAGCCGACGAAGCGGACATCCACGAGCACGTCCAAAAGTCCTCTCCCGATCTCCTCGTCGTAACTGCCGAGGAGCACGGCAAACGTCCAGATATTTGCGACTCGCTTTTTCGCCACTTCCCCGAGCTTCGCATCATTGCCGTCGCTCCCCATGAGAATCACACCGTTTGTTACTGGGCTTCCGTGGATATCCATTCGGGCGACATTGAATCCTCCGAGGAAGGTTTGCTCACCGCCGTACGCCATATGGCGGAAAGCCAGGAACCATACCGAAATGAAGCGGGAGGTTGATTTTATCATGCCGAAATTCTCATTTCGAAAAGCTCACACAATGCTTTTCCGTCAAAGCTATTTGAAAATTGCCACCGCGATGCTTGCCTGCACAGCCGGATGCCTCCTCCCCTCCCCGGCCCAGCAGCCTGACCAAAAGCGGGTTCAGGACCGTGCTCCAATCAGCCAGCGGCAGCAGCCCGGCCAATCGGAACTGGAAAACGAGAACCTTAATTACGTCGCTGCCGCGCCGGCACAAATTAAAGAGGTATTAATCAAGGATCCGGGATTGCTTGTCGAGCTGAAGCGGTGGATTGCTAAGGAAGCGAGCAGCAACGGGCAGATCGTCAGCGAAGAAGATCTCACGGATACCGCGGTATTCGACCGCCTTACCACTGACATCAAGTTTCGATCCATCGCCACCAGGTTGGTGCAGCGCTACGGCTATCTTCGCCCAAGCTTTAACCCGGATTCCCAAATTGGGAAAGAGCAGGATCTTCTCCTGAAGGAGCGCGTACGCCGGCAGATCCAGATTGAAGCCCAGGAAGACGCCGAGAATCTTAAGCCACAAAAGCCCGAGACCCGCGAAACAAAAACTGAGCCCTGCGAGTTGGAAGAAACCCAGGACTGCCCGCAGGAAACGCCGTCTCGCTCGCGGCGTACAACTTCACCCCCTGAGGACAACTTTCCTCAGAAGGACTTGCTTCCAAATTATCAGAACGATGGGCAGCCGCTGAGTGCGTCTCCGCGCATCATGCAGGCGGCTGGCGGTGCGGACGGAATTCCCTTCGGTGCATCCGGCGGCGGCATCGATTCCTTGCTGAATGTTTCCGGCGCAATGAAAATGCCGGGTGATTCGAGATCCTCCGGGATGATGCCTTCCGATCCCTTGAGCGGTGCTCTTCTTGACCAGGCGCGTGCAGCCGCGGCCCAAGGTCTGGGGAGCGGGAGTTTCCCCGACCAGTCGGCAGCAATGCCTAGCACGAAGTCCGACATGATTGGAGAAACTTATTCGCGTCGGAAGTCGAGACTCGCGTCGGACCGCACGCTGGCGCCGGGGATGCCGGTCCACCGGCCAAATCCTTATGCTGACATTCCCTCCCTATACGACCTTTACGTACAGGCGCCCCCGCAGGATCGTCCGCCGCAGCGTTTTGGCACAGAAGTTTTCCGCGACGGCCTTCGCGACCCCCGCAGCATCCCCATGGATCTGCCCGTGGGTCCGGACTATGTCGTGGGCCCTGGCGACAGCTTAACCATCGATCTTTGGGGTGGAATCTCCACCAAACTGGTGCGCGTCGTGGACCGTCAAGGGAGGGTCACTCTTCCTGAAGCCGGGCCGGTGCTGGTGAGCGGCAGGTCTCTCGGCGACGTGCAGCAAGCCGTGCAAAAAGTGGTTTCGAGCCAATATCGCAACACGTCTGCGGACGTTTCCGTGTCCCGCCTGCGAACCATCCGCATTTACGTCGTCGGTGAGGTGGAAGAACCCGGAGCGTACGACATCAGTTCGCTCTCGACCGCCATCAACGCGCTTGTGGGAGCGGGCGGAGTGACGCCTCGCGGCTCTTTGCGCACCCTGAAGCATATGCGCGGGAAAGAGGAAATCGAACAGATCGACGCATACGACCTGCTCTTGCATGGCGTTTCTCTCGACGCGATGAAACTGGAAAACGGTGACACATTGATGGTGCCGCCGGTTGGTCCGCAAGTCACTGTTACGGGTATGGTGCGGCGTCCGGCGATCTACGAATTGAACGGTGAAGAAACGGTCGAAGACGCGCTTGAACTTGCCGGGGGAATCCTCCCCGCTGCGGCTCTGCGCCACGTGGAAGTGCAACGTCTTGAAGCGCACGAAAAGCGGACGATGCTCAGCCTGGATCTCTCGCCTGAAAACGCCGCTCCCGCGCAACTCGCCTCTTTCAAGATTCAGCCAGGCGACGAAATCCACATTTTCCCGATCGCCCAGTACAACCAGGACACGATTTACCTCCAGGGTCACGTTCAGCGGCCGGGCCGCTACTCCTATCACCAGCAGATGAAGCTGACCGATCTCATCGCTTCCTACAAGGACATCCTGCCCGAACCCGCGGCCCATTATGGCGAGATTATTCGCCTGAATCCGCCGGATTTCCATCCGACTGTGGTGAGCTTCGATCTGGCTTCCGCGATGGCTGACCCTGCGGCCGCGCCTCAATTGCAACCCTTGGATACTGTTCGCATTTTCAGCCGCTTCGATTTCGAGCCGGCCCCCACCGTTTCTGTCGCCGGAGAGGTGCGATCTCCCGGCGACTATAAGACTTCCGGGCAGGCTTCCCTGCGCGACGCCGTCTTTCTGGCCGGAGGCCTGAAGCCGGATGCCGCCACGGATTCGGTCCAACTATTTCGCATCAATCCGGATGGAAGCTCAAAAATCTTTAGCGTGAACCTGGCGGCCGCGTTAAGCGGAAGCCCCACGGACAACATTTTATTGCAGCCCCGCGATCGGCTCCTCATTCATAAGAACACTTCCCGCGTCGAGCCCAGCACGATCGAGATTACCGGAGAAGTGGCAAAACCTGGCCGCTACCCCTATACCGAGAATATGCGCGCAGATGATTTGATTCGCGCGGCAGGGGGCCTGAAGCGTAGCGCTGACACGAACAACGCGGACCTGACCCGCTATGCGGCCTCGGGCGGTGCCTCGGAACATCTCCAGATATCCCTCGCTTCCCTGACCAACGGCAATGCCAGCGAGGACCTGCCGCTCCATAGCGGTGATGTCCTGGCCATTCGCCAGGTTCCCGGATGGAGTGACATCGGGGCGTCTGCAAAAGTCGACGGTGAGGTCGTGCATCCGTCCACTTACGGGATCCGGCCTGGCGAACACCTGAGTTCTGTCCTGCAGCGCGCCGGAGGATTCACAAATCAGGCGTATCCCTATGGCGCCGTGTTGATGCGCCGCGAAGTCCGCGAAATGGAAAACAGAAATCAGCAGGAACTCATCAATCGAATGAAGGTGGAAAGAGAACACCTCAAGGAACTGCCGGAGGGCACCGCGGACCAGAAAAACGGCAAGATGAACGCCCTGGCACAAACCGATGCGGCCATCACGCAGCTTTCCTCAACACCTCCCATCGGCCGGGTCGTGATTCACATCCAATCTGATGTAGCCAGGTGGAAAAACACGCCGGCGGATGTGCCCCTGCGCGACGGCGATGTGTTGATGATTCCAAAGAAGGCCACGGTGGTGACAGTAAATGGACAGGTGTTCAACCCCACGGCAATCACCGCTCAATCAGGGCGTTCCGCGAAATGGTACCTGAGCCAGGCGGGTGGACCTACCCAGATTGCCGACAAGAAAGACGTGTTTGTCATCCGCGCCGACGGATCGGTACTTTCTGCCAAGAGCGGTGGCGGCGGCTGGTTCTCGGGTGATCCGTTGAATACTCCGCTGCGGCCGGGGGACACCGTCATGGTCCCTGAAAAAACTCCGAAGATTGGTGGCGTGAATTGGACTGCGATTATGCAGACGGCTCAAGTAGCTTCTTCGGTCGCTCTTGCCGTGGCGTATATCCACCCGTAAGTGGGCCAGATGATGACAGGGAGAAAAACAATTTTGGTTTCAATGCTGGCGATGGATCTGTTGGTGGCAGGCGCCGTTATGGCCTGCCCGCAGGTTCCCGACAATCCTGAGCCGAAAGCCGAGGCCAAAAAGAGCGGGGATAAGCAGCAAGATCCGAAGACTGAATCCGAGTCCGGAAGCGCGGATGGCAATACGGATGCAGATAAGGATGCCGACAAGGATACGTCAGTGAAGATATCCCACAATTTTCGCGGACTGGGAGAGAGGTTCTTGCTCGACCAGAAGGAAATCTGGGTCAGCCCGGTTAAGCTCCGGTTCACCGACCTGGGATGGATTATCCCGTACGGTGGCGTTACCTCTACTCTCCTTCTTACTGACAGTCATGCAAGCCTTCACGTCTCGCGCGATCCAAGCACCGTGAGCCGCTGGGACAACGCCTCGAATGCCGGGATCGGCGCCATGCTGGGCAGCGCGGCCGGGATGTGGCTCTTGAGCTACCCGAAACACAACGATCACTGGCGCGAAACCGGTTTCCTCGCGGGCGAGGCGGTCCTCAACAGCCTGGCAGTAACCGAGGCGATGAAGTATTCGCTGGGCCGCCAACGCCCCAACGAGGGAAATGGGACCGGCCCATTCTTTAATGGAGGCGTTTCGTTTCCTTCGGAACATGCTTCCGCGGCATTCGCTGCCGCTGGCGTGATTGCGCATGAATATCCGGGCCCGTTGACCAGGATCGCCGTCTACGCCTTGGCGGGCTTCATTGACTATTCGAGGTTCCGCGCTCGCCAGCATTTCCCCTCGGATCTGTTTGTCGGCAGCGTCCTGGGAAACATGGTAGGTCAGAGCGTTTACAGCCGGCACCACGATCCGGAACTTGGTGGTGATGCGTGGATCTCCGCCTCGCAGTATATGCGCGAACACTGGAAGCCAGAGCCCGACAGCATGGGCTCGCCCAACGTGCCGGTCGATTCCTGGGTTTATCCCGCGATCGAACGACTCGCAGCGCAAGGCCTGGTCCGATCCGAGTTCTTAAATATCAGGCCATGGACTCGCATGGAGTGCGTGGCTTTGATGAACGAAGCGGCGGGCAACATCGACGAGAACGCGCCGCACGGAACCGAGATGGCCGGAATTGTTGCGGCGCTGCGCACGGAATTCGCAACCGAACTCCATGCCATTGAAATCGACGAAAACCAATCTTACAGGTTGGAATCGGTCTACACACGGATGACAGGAATTAGCGGAACCCCGCTGGCCGACAGCTATCACTTCGGGCAGACGATCTACAACGACGAAGGCCGGCCGTACCAGGAGGGCGTCAACAATATTACCGGCTTTTCCAGCTATGCCACCTCCGACCGCTTCGCGGTTTATTTCAGCGGGGAATATCAGCACGCGCCCGGAGCTCCGGCCTATCCCTTGGCTGTCCGGCAAGTGATCGCCAATGTGGACTTGAATCCCCTGCAGCCCGCGACTCCCGTGGCGCAAGTGGATCGCTTCACGATTCAAAATGCGTACCTGAGCACCAATCTCGACAGCTGGAACTTTTCGTTTGGGAAACAGGATCTCTGGTGGTCGCCCAACTACGGCAGTTCGTTTCTCCTCAGCAACAACGCTGAGCCGATGTACATGTTCCGACTGAGCCGGGTAAAACCATTCATCCTGCCATGGATATTCAAGTATATCGGCCCCATGAAAATTGATTTGTTCGTCGGCAGGATGAAAGGAAACCAATTTCCGGCGGATCCGATTTTCCATGGCGAGAAGATTTCCTTTAAGCCGACGAAGAATCTCGATTTTGGCTTCAGCCGCACAACGGAGTTTGGCGGAGTCGGACGCGCCATGACGTTAGGGGCCATCGTGCACAGTTACTTCTCCTATGTCAGTTCCGTGAACTACGGTCCTAACGACAATCCCGGTCACCGCGTTGGCGGCTTCGATTTTTCCTACAAGCTTCCATTCGTCAGGAACTGGCTGTCGATATACGCGGATTCGATGACCAGCGACGACCCTAGCCCGATTGATGCTCCCCGCCGCGCACCCATAGATGGGGGACTCTTTTTGGCAAAATTTCCCCGCATCCCAAAACTTGATTTGCGCGTCGAAGGAGTGTTTACGGACACGACGACCTCTCGCAGCCACGCCGGTCAGTTTTCGTATTGGGAACTTTTCTACCACGACGCCTATACGAACAATAACTTCATCATGGGCAGCTGGGTTGGACGCGAAGGAACAGGCGAGCAGGCTTGGATGAATTATTGGTTCAGCCCGAAGAGCAGTTTGCAATTCGGATATAGGCATCTGCAAGTCGACGGCGATTTTATCCCGGGGGGCGTGAAGCTCCACGACGAATTTGTGAAGGCCGATTTCTGGATTCGCGGAAACTTCAACGTGACCGCGCTTGTGCAGCATGAACAGTGGACCGCGCCTCTACTGGCGGCAACCCCCCAAACCAATTGGACCACTTCGGTTGGGCTTACGTTCCAACCCGGGAGGCTGCTCCATCCGCAAGCGACGACGTTTACCGAGGAATCGGATGGGGGCACAACGCCATGACCGAGCGCCGAATGCAAAACGACCTCGGACTTGAACAGGAGGAACGCGGCGTGTTTCTGGAGCCGTCGCCGGAGGAACTGCGCGCTTCGCGCGAACGCACCGCGTCCAACATGCGCATTCTGTGGGAGCAACGGCGATACCTGCTGCGGTGGACGCTAATCGGACTTGTCGTGAGCTTTGTGATCGCCCTCCTTATCCCTTCGCGTTACGAGGCCACCACGCAGTTGATGCCGCCAGACAACCAGTCCGGCGGTGGAGCCGCGGCATTCCTGGCAGCTGCGGCTGGTGGTCGCAGCGGAACGGGATCCGGGGCGGGAGCTGGATTGGCCGGACTGGCCGGTGATTTGCTGGGAATGAAGAATTCCGGCGCGCTGTTTGTGGGCATTCTCGCCAGCCGGACGGTGCAGGATCGCCTGATCGATGAGTTCGATCTTCGGCGCGAGTATTGGGACTCGAAAATGGAAGACGCTCGCACGGATTTGACGAAGCACACCTCGGTTACCGAAGACCGGAAAAGCGGCATCATCTTGGTTTCCGTATGGGATCACAATCCACAAAAGGCGGCGGCGATGGCCGGCGCATACGTGCAGGAGTTGAACCGGCTGGTTGCAGAGGTCAGCACTTCGGCGGCGAGGCGTGAACGTATTTTTCTGGAAGACCGGCTGCAGACCGTTAAGCAAGACCTGGACGCTTCCGCACTGAAGTTTAGCGACTTCGCCAGCAAAAACACGGCCATCGATATTCCCGCTCAGGGCAAGGCGATGATGGAAGCGGCGGCGGCTTTGCAGGGACAACTCATTTTCGCGGAATCGGAGCTCCAGGGGTTGGAAGCAATCTACACGGATCAGAACGTTCGCGTCCGGGCGCTGCGCGCGCGGGTTGCCGAGCTCCGCTCACAACTCGGAAAGCTCGGCGGCCAATCGGGAACGGGGGGAGCGCTGTCGTCGAAGAGCGATCCGTCGCTCTATCCTTCCATCCGGCAGCTGCCCGTACTCGGTGTGACCTATGCCGATTTGTACCGCAATACAAAAATCCAGGAAACGGTTTACGAACTCCTCACCCAGCAGTACGAGCTGGCGAAGGTGCAGGAAGCGAAAGAGATCCCGAGCGTCAAGGTGCTCGATGCGGCCGTTGTGCCTACCAAAAAGTCGTTTCCGCCGCGTGGCGCGTTCACGGCTGTTGGGGCCTTACTCTTTTTCCTGGGCGCGTGCGCGTGGATTTTCGCGAATCGTTCCTACGGGGCCATCGATCCGCAGGACCCGAGAAAGATGCTTGCGGAGGAAGTGGCGCTGACTCTGAAGGCCGGGAGTCTGTCGGCCACTGCTGGCGCCGCAGCCATGCTCAAAGGGCTTGTGGGACGGGGTTCGCAAAACGGTGAGGCTGCCGGGTCGAATGGAGCAGCCGCGGGGGCTGGGATTAATTCTGCAAATGGAGACGGGCCGGAAGATCACCTCAGTCAGGCTGCAGGAAGGGGATCCCGGTGAAGTCCGAGGTTGAAGAAAAATGGGCACGATGAACGGATCAGCGGCTAGAAGGGCCACGTTCGCTCCCCCACCTCAGTGGGAGCCCCCGTTGGAGCTCCACGCGCGAAGCTGGACCGAAGAGCACGCCCGGTCCGTGTTCCACGCGCGCAAATGGCGCACGCAAGGCGGACTCGCCCGGCAATCCGTTTACGCCATCATCGACATGCTGCTTGTGTGCGGCAGCGCGCTATTGATTTACGGTATGCGATTTGGTTTCTCCAACAGCTGGAACGCCGTCGTCGCACCGAGACAAGTAATAGGACACATATCGGTGCAAGCCTATCCTAGCTTTCTTGTGCTGTATTGTTCGTTGATTTTCCTGGGTTGCGTGAGTCAGGGGCTTTATCGGACTCCGCGCGAGTTGTCTGCGCTTGCGGAATCTCTTCGCGTAGCCAAGGCCGTGGGAGTGGCCACCGCGCTGCTCGTGCTCTTCATCTTTACTTCAGGGAACAGGGAGATCTCGAGGCTGGTCGTTGTGCTAGCAGGAGCGGCGAACATTGTGACCCTCTCCGGTTGGCGCTACGCGAAACGCAGAATCGTCTTGCATCGCGCGGAAACGGGCCAGGGGCAATCGCGGGCGCTCATCATCGGCGCGGGGAAGATGGGGCAGGCGTTTGCCAGTTGGCTTCAGCACAACCGCCATTTGGGCTATGACTTTTGCGGATTCCTGGACCCGCATCCAAACGGCGACAAGCGCGTGCTCGGCTCCGTGAGCGAGTTCCGCAGCGTCGCTATCGCGCAATTTGTGGACGAGGTGTTCGTAACGCTGCCCGCGGACGGCCCGATGATCAAGCAACTATTTCTGGAGGCGCGCGATTTGCGGCTTGATCTGCACGTTCTGCCGGATTTGTACGACGGGCTGGCGTGGCGCGCGCCGCTGCACATGATTGGCGGATTCCCGATTCTGGAGCTCCACCGGGAGCCGATCCCGACGACAGGGCTGGCGATTAAGCGGGTGATCGACTTCCTGGCGTCGTCGCTAGGATTGATGCTGGTATCGCCCTTGCTGGCGGTGGCTGCCCTCTGGATTCGGCTGGACTCGAAGGGGCCGGCGATCTATCGGGCGCCCCGCGTGGGCAAGAAGGGCAAGCAGTTCCTGTGTTACAAGCTGCGGACCATGTGCGTTACCGCGGACGTGGAGAAGGAGCTGCTGCGCAGGGAGAATGAGCGGAAGGGGCCGTTCTTCAAGATGGAAGAGGACCCGCGAGTGACGCGCTGCGGGCGTTGGCTGCGTAAATTAAGTATTGATGAATTGCCGCAACTCCTGAACGTGCTGCGGGGAGAGATGAGCCTGGTTGGGCCGCGGCCGCATCCGGTGGACGATTACGAGCAGTACACACTGGAGCATTTGCGGAGGCTGGACGTGAAGCCTGGGATGACCGGTTTGTGGCAGGTGACGGCGCGGCGGGATCCGTCGTTCGAGACGAATATGAAATTGGATTTGGAGTACATCGAAAACTGGAGTTTAGGGTTGGATCTGAGGATTTTGCTGAAGACGGTGCCAGCGGTGGTGAAGGCGGACGGGGTATGAAGGGGCTTGCGACTTGGTTACTCCCCCTCCCCCCCGTTTTTTGAAAGTGACAGATATCAGGGGGTTTAGGCGGGCTGTAAGTTGTTTAGAATCTATCAGTTTTAAAACTGATAGATTCTAAAGGGGTTAATGACTAGGCACAGGGCCTTGCATGTGGAGGTGACTTTCCATGCAAAGCCCGATATAGTAACGCATTTGGATGGGTAATGTCAAGGATACTGTAAGGGGTAGTAACTGGCAGCGAATCGTATGGCTACGGAACAACAAGTCGTGTACGGGGTGGCCCAAGATGGCAATTGAACCAGCGATGGCCCGATTACTGCTGTTGGAGTGTGCGAGGCGGCCGCTTCGAGGGTCAGTGCTTCAGTTGGGAAGGCAGACAATTCTGTTTAACGAGAAACAGTTGCGCAACTGGGCTTCGGAGACACGCACGGAGATTGGATCTGTGGACGGGGTGTCCAACCGAAATGGCACAGGCGCTGACGGCCACGGGAACAGTGAGATGAATGACGAGCGCTACTTTCGAATGATGGGATTTGGGGAAGTGGCGAGTTGCGATTTTTCTCACTACGAGAATGCGACATTTGTAATGGATTTGAATCAACCCGTTAAGCCTGAGTTTCACAATCGGTTCGATATGATTTTTGATGGCGGTACGATGGAGCACGTCTTCAACGTGCCCATGGTGTTTGCGAACATTCACTCCATGCTCAAGATAGGTGGACGCGTTCTGCACGTTGTGCCTTCATCGAACATGGTGGACCACGGGTTTTATTCGTTTTCGCCAACTCTCTTTCGCGACTTCTATCGATCGAATGCTTATTCGCTCGTTAAACTCTATTTGTTTGAATGCTCAAGCTGGGGCGGCAAATGGACTGTCTACGATTGCCTGGACCGATGCCCTGATAGCCGACTCGGGAGAATTGCGAGCGCCAGAATGGCGGGAATTTTTTGTATAGCCGAGAAGACGGAAGCATCAACGGCAAACGTAGTTCCCAGCCAAGGGCATTTTTCGGACCTCTGGACCACTGCCCCGAGCGTCCCGAACGGGCAGCGCGACGGCGGCTGGAGACGGTCCTTCAAATCTTCCTGGCCGAAATTAGCGGAAATCTTCTATCAGGCACGCGCATTGGCTTGGAGAGTGCCGGTCTTTCGACGTTCGTCGTTGCCCCCAGTGGTAGGAAAGTTCTGACATGCCTGGTGAAGAAAATCTGCGGGAATCGGAAAATAGGAATGGCGCCTGGTCCTTGGCGGATCAAGGCGCTGTTAGCCTCGGAAATTTTCTGACAACTGTTCTGCTGGCGCGGGCCCTGCCGCGTGAAGAGTACGGAATTTTCGTACTCATCTATGGGCTTTTGGTTCTGCTGAATTCGTTCCATTCCTCTGCGGTTGCCTATCCACTGTCCATACAGGGCGCCACCAGCGACCATAAAGGCTTGCACAAGCACGCGCGAAGCGCGTTGTCATTCACAGCCGTACTATTGCTGCCGTTCGGTGCCGCGGTGTTCGGAGCATGTAACCTTTTGGGGCGACCCTGGGTAACTCTGCCGGCGATTGCTGCATTGTTGTGCTGGCAAACGCAGGAGACGATGCGCCGTAGCCTCATGGCTCATCTTCGCCATGCAGACGCCCTATGGGGTGACTCGCTGAGTTATCTCGGGCAGGCAGCGATTCTGTTCTTCTTCCTAAAACGAGGAACCGTCTCACTAGAATTGGTATTTTCAGTCATCGCCGCGACTTCTCTTTTGGCTGCAATCCTGCAGGCGTACCAAGTTCGACTCGAGATAAAGTACGACTTGGACTCTTTCGTATACTCGGGCAATTCCTGGGAACTAAGCCGATGGGCAGTCTTGGCTAACACAGCAGTCGTTTTACCGAGCCTCACGTTTCCCTGGATTATGGCGCTTCATGGAGCGCGGGAGACGGCCTCCTATCAGGCACTACTAAATCTTGTGGGGATCACAAATCCAATATTGCTTGGCATCAGTAATATTGCAGTGCCTGCTGTGATGCTCGCCAACGTCCGCGGTGGGTTCCACGCCGCGAGTAGAGTTCTACTCAGGTATGGGGCGTATGGCGCAACGCTGATCTTTCCCTGTTTTGTGGCGATGGCGATTTGGCCAGAAGCTGTACTCCGTGTGTTCTATGGAGCAGCGTCGCCTTACTTGTCCGAGGTCCTCGGATTACGATTGCTAGTCGGAGGATACGCAATCTCTTTTGCGTGCTTCCTTTTTGCGACTTTCTTTTACGGAGTGGGACAGAGCAAAAGTGTAATGAAGGCTCAATGGACTGGGGCGGTGGTCGGCGTAATTGCGGGATTTCCACTTGTGCTTGAACTCGGGATCCGAGGGGCGGCGATCGGCCTTGGTTTCGTTTATTTGGCACAGGCAACAGCATTTCTTGTGTTGATGAGGCGATCAGCTATTTCGCCGGATTCCTGGCGGAGTTCGGCCCCGGTTCCCACCGTTCCTTTGAGGGCTGCTAACGAGCTTTCTTCTTTCAAATCGGAAGACGGTGGGGGCGAACGGTTTGCACACCGAAGTCTAGCCGAACCGGTTGTCGTAATCACGAAGGGAGATTCTGGTGAGTAGCCAATCGCGGGCCCGATATTACGAAGAATACTGGGGCAAAGGAATCGCGGGCTGGACCCCCAAAGGGGTTACAGCGAGCCCCATGGAGCAGGCGCTGGTCTCGCGCTTCGTGAGGGCTGGGTCAAGAGTGCTGGATTTTGGGTGTGGGGACGGTAGCCATCTTGGCGACTTGGCAATTTCAATGCAGGCATCTTATCTAGGAATGGATGTTTCCCAGGCGGCCGTTGAGCTCTGCAAGAAAAAAGGCCTGAATGCTGTACACCGCGAGCCGGACGCTCCGTTTCCGCTGGAAGAAAACACATTTGATTGTGTGGTCAGTTTCGAGGTTTTTGAACATGTCGCGGACCTCGAATTGCCGCTGCTGGAAATTTTGCGTGTGCTGACGCCAGGAGGGTTTCTTGTTGGTTCGGTGCCCAATTCAGTTCATCTTTCCAATCGCTTGCTAATGGCAGTAGGCTATTTCAGTCCCGGCGGTTCACCAGAAACTTCTCTCAAAGCGCCGTGGAAGGACCCTCACATTCGATTTTTTAATAAAAAATCTCTCCTGGCTTTTTTGGGTGTGATGGGTTTTCGGGAGCGTCGGGTCATTGGGTCGAGCTTTTCCCTTGTGGAGCTTCCAATCATTCATCGATCTCGGGGCGCGGTGCGAGAAGCGATCCGGTGGGCAAGTGTGCCGGTCGGATTCCTCGGAAGATTGTACCCGAATCTCTTTAGTCCGAGGCTGTACTTTATTGCGAAAAAGTGAATGTATGGAGAAAAGATTGAAAATCGCGCTATTCGATCACAGCGTGAAAAGCAGCAACGCGATCGGCAAGTGCAATCTATCCATTCTGGGAGCTCTATGCGAGGAGCACGAATTTACAGTATTCGCGGCTGAATTCGAAAATCCGCGTCCGGAAAAGATACGATGGGTCCGAGTCCCTGTGCTGAAGTGGCCTCCGGCATTTCTCTATCTCAGTTTTCATATCGTCGCTCCGATTCTCTACTATTGGCACCGACTCTGGCACCGTGAGCATTTTGATCTGGTTCAGACGGTTGAAAGCATCCTCAGCTTCGGAGATGTGGCCTACCCGCACTTCTGTAACAGAGCCTATCTCAAGCGCCATTGGGAAAAGTCCAATCAGACCGGTGTAAAGAGTTGGGTTCGTTGGTTGGATCACAAGTGCCGTTCCTTAGTGGAGCCCTGGGTTTACCGCCGCGTGGAGCACATCGTGGTGCCGTCCCAGGGTTTGCATGACGAGCTTGCCAGCGAGTATCCCTACACGCGCGGGCGAATCCAGGTCCTTCACAACCCGGTGGAAGTGGAGCGTATGCGAAGGCCTGCCGAGTTTGACCGAGAAACGTTTCGCGAGAAATTAGCGATTGGGAGGGAGGATCTGGTTCTGGTTTTCGTTGCCCTGGGGCACTTCGAGCGGAAAGGGCTGCCGCCCCTGCTTAGTGCCCTGGCAAAGATTTCAGAGCCCGGACTCAGGCTGATCGTTGTCGGGGGAAGATCCGGACTGATTTCAAGCTATCGTGCGGACGTTGAACAAATGGGTCTGTCGGGCAGGGTTTCCTTCGTAGGAATGCAACACGATGTACGGCCGTATCTTTGGGCGGCGGACGGATTCACGCTGCCCTCGCTCTACGAGGTATTTCCACTTGTTTCTCTGGAGGCCGCAGCTGCTGGGCTGCCTCTGATAGTGAGTTCTGTCAATGGTGTGGTGGAATTTGTCTCTGATGGCAAGAACGGAATTCTCATTGACCATACTCCTGAGGGTGTAGCGGGCGGGCTGTCTCGCTTCCTTGCATTAACTCCCGAGGCTCGCCGGGCGATGGGGCAACAAGCGCAGAAGGACGTGAGCCAGTACGACACGAGTAGTTTCGTCACTGCCTGGCGTCAATTTTATGCCGAGCGTGCGAACCACGCGGGTGGTTAAGAATCATGGGCGACGCGACTTTCGTGGTGGGACATCTTCTCTTCTGGGTGTTTGGTGGATGCGCGGCCCTGCTCCCATTGAGATGGGGCATCCCGTTCTATTTGCTTGTGGTCCAAATCGATTCCTCGGGGCCAGAGCTCGCTTCCGCTTCGACCGTGGGATTCGAGAACACCCTGAAGATCATTCTGCTTCCGACTCTGTTCTTGTTGAGGATCGGATGGAAACGATTCAAGCCTCTCTACTGGCCATCTATGTCGAAAAGCTGGTTATTGTTCGTTTCGTATGTGGCTCTTGCTGCAATCTGGAGCCCGTTCCAGCTTTCTGCGATCAAAATGGTGGGGTATTTGTACTGCTATGCAGCTCTCTTCACAACCTTTACGTATGCTGCATTTCAGGGTTGGATCACTGAGAAAGTTTTGGCGGTAATTGCGGTCTCTTCGTTGGCCTTGGGCGCGATTCAAACGTATTTCTTGGGGAACCTCTTCGGATTTGGCGGGACTGAAAATCGATTCACCACATTCTCGGATACCGAAACTTTTGCGGCCTTCCTTATCGCGCTTCTGTCACTTTTCCTCTTTTCTGCTGAGACGCAGGACCGATTCCGGCGAATTGCATGCATAGTAGGTCTCGTCCTTGGGATTATCTTGACCGGAAGCCGATATGTCTTCCTCGGCTTGGTAATACTCTTTTTGGCGGCCTCGGTTTTTTACACTTTACAGACTGTCAGGAAAATTCGATTAGGGCTTCTTCTCAGGAGAGTATCCCTGGGGTTGGTGCCAGCCGTTTTAGTCTTCGGTATGGTTGTGCAATATTTTCCCCAGAACCGTCTGAATGAATTAACCCAACTTTCGAGTTCGCACGATATCGAAGATATAGGAACATTCGGATTTAGGCTGGCCATTTATCAACTGACGATGGATCAGCTTGCCGAGCATAATCTCCGCCAGTGGATTTTCGGCACTGGGACCAGCAGTGGAGCCGAAGTCGCCCTTAAATTTGATCCGGCTCTTTATAAATTTGATACCGTCGACGGCAATAGGATCATCCACGATGAGTTCCTTCGAGCTTTGTATGAATGGGGATGGGTCGGCCTCTCACTCTTTGTCTACTTCCTTGTTATGACAGTTAAGTCGTGCGTGGAACTTTTTCGCCGGACCAGAAGGCGGGAGGTTATGGCGTTCCTGGCAATTTTTCCAACCTTATTAATTGGTCTTGCTGTCGGAAATGTCCTGGCTGAGGCGGGCTTACCTGGAGGGACTGGCTATGTCCTTGTTCTTGCTTGCGCGGCGGCATCAAGATTTCAGTCTGGAACGGGGCAACGCCGAAGGGTAGCGGGCGGAACTTCCTCGGTTCTTCATGGAGGATTGGCATGAAAAGTGATCGTATTGAGGCGATTTTAGCTGAGGTTCGCGGCACCGATGTTCTGAATCTTGGATGTGTGAATCACAGTATTGCTCTGACTGAAGGCGAAAAAGGGCGCTGGCTACAACTGCAATTGTCCAAGCGCTTCCCACAGGCGAATGTGTTGGGACTGGACATCGATCAGGATAATGTGGCCCAAATGCGAGGCCAGGGGATGAACGTTGAGGTCGGGGACGCGCAGCGCCTCACCTACCATGAAGAATTCGACACAATCGTCCTCGGCGAAATCATCGAGCATCTGGAAAATCCCGGTGCTTGCCTCGAAGGCTGTCGCCGGGCGCTGAAGCCGGGCGGGCGTATTATTCTCTCCACTCCGAACATTTTCTGTGTAATGCACATGCTCATGTACTTCAAGAATTATGACCACGCGTTTAACAGGGAGCACGTTGCGTGGTTTTGTCCGCAGACATTGCGCACGATGGTGGAGAGGTGCGGCCTCCGTATTGAATCGTTTAAGTTCGTGGATGACTTGGCGCCCGATGTCGTGTCTGATTTGCCGTATCGCCTCTTTGCGTATGCATGGCTCAGCATTCGATGGATTTTCCCGCAACGCTACCGGAATACGATGGTGGCGGTTTGTGTTCCTTCGATGAGGCTGGATTTAGTTACCGCCGACACTCAGGGCCGTTCCGAGGTTGCAAGTCATGTGTGAGAGTCTCTGATGGTGATGCTGTTCGTCCATAACTACTACCAGCGGGAAGGCGGGGAAGACGCTGGCGTGCGGCAAGAGCGCGACCTACTGGCCGCGGCGGGGCACCGGATTGTGGAGTACTCCCGATGCAGCGGAGAAATTAAGCTGAATGGGATCAGCAGCCGGATCAAGCTGGCGGCGGGAGCGCTGTGGTCGAAGAGGACTTATACGGAGTTGAGTTCCCTGCTAGCCAAAGAGCGGCCGGAAGTGGCGTTCATTCACAACACGGTGCCGCTGATTTCCCCTTCGGCGTATTTTGCGTGCGCGGAGGCGGCAGTCCCTGTAGTGCAGACGCTGCATAATTTCCGGTTTCTTTGCCCGGCGGGGACGTTTCTGAGGGATGGGAAGATTTGCGAAGAGTGCGTCACATCTTCCCTCTTTCACAGTGTCAGGCACGGCTGCTATCAGGATTCGGCCAGCGCGAGCGCCACGCTAGCACTGATGCTGGCGAGCCAACGCGCGCTTGGGACCTGGAATGAGAAAGTGAACTGCTACATCGCGCGGACGGAGTTTGCACGAGAGAAATTTATCGAAGGTGGACTGCCGGCGCAGCGGATCGTGGTGAAACCGTGTTTCGTGCATCCCGACCCCGGCCCGAAGATGGGATCGGGGGATGCGGTTTTATTCTTGGGGCGACTGGTGCCGGAAAAGGGGCTGCGGACGCTGCTTACCGCCTGGGAACATCTGGGAGGCACCATTCCTCTGCGAATCGCGGGAGATGGGCCACTGCGGGAAGAGCTGGAAGCGGGAATTGAGCGGCGGCGGATTGCTGGGGTCGAGGTGCTGGGCCGAGTGCCCGACGCCGAGTTGCCAGACGAAATGAAGCGGGCGCGATTTTTGGTATTGCCGAGCGAATGGTACGAAGGGCTGCCGCTGACGATCGCGGAAGCTTTTGCTTGCGGCGTGCCGGTTGTCGCGTCGCGGATTGGCTCGATGATCGAACTGGTGGAGGACGGACGGACGGGACTGCACTTCACTCCGGGGGATGCGGCGGACCTGGCGGCGAAGGTGGAGTGGGCGTGGACGCATCCGAAGGAAATGGAGGAGATGGGACGGGCGGCGCGCCGGGAGTATGAAACAAAATATACGCCAGAGATTAATTACGCGCGGCTGATGGAAATTTACGAGCGAGCAATCGGAAACGGAAATGGCAACACCTAGCCTGCAAACAGTGACGGGAGAGGAACGACGGGGCGCGTCGTATCGAGTGCTGGGGGTGCGGGTGGATGCGGTGCAGATTGGGGATGTAGTAAAAAGGATGGAGGAGTGGATCGAGGGGCGGGAAGCGGGGCGGACTATTGCAGTGACGGGGATGCATGGGGTGATGGAGGCTCAGCACGAAGAGGAGTTCGGGAGGATATTGGAGGGGGCGACGCTGGTGGTGCCGGACGGGTACCCGCTGGTGGTGCTGGGGAGGCGGAGCGGATATGAGCTGGCGAGAAGGGTGTACGGGCCGGAGTTGATGGAGGAGTTTTGCAAGGAGACGGCGAGGAAGGGATATCGGCACTACTTCTATGGAGGAGCGGAGGGAGTGG
>Ga0210405_10000577_pt1 | contig 47752 bp, 40 predicted proteins | sample IncBWH11MmetaG_FD_155492 | JGI IMG/M metagenome (GOLD analysis project Ga0210405, IMG submission 155492) | Forest soil microbial communities from Barre Woods Harvard Forest LTER site, Petersham, Massachusetts, United States - Inc-BW-H-11-M | ecosystem: Environmental > Terrestrial > Soil >... | reverse complement strand
TCGAGGTCACGCCGTTCTTGGCGGCGTCGGCGAGGACCATCTGAATGCCGCGGCGGCGCTGATCGATCTTCAGGTCGGGAATCCTGACGGATACCAGGCTCATCGCGGAATCTTCCTCGAGCATGCCGGTGGCAGCGCCATCCGCGTCGCGTTCGATCATGCCGCCGGGAGGGTTAGGACTGTCCCGTGTGATCTCGCCGTGCAGGAGGGCGAGCGAATTGGCCACGGCCACGTGACCGGAAACATGCACCAGAAAGACGGGATTTTTGGGCGCGACGGCATCGAGTTCCTGTTTGTTGGGAAATTTTTTATCCGCCCAGAGCGTGTGATCCCAGCCGCTGCCGGTGATCCACTCGCCCTCTTTGTGCTGCGCAACGGCGTCGGCTACGCGCTTCTGGAGCTCCTCGATGCTGGCGACGCCGTTCAGCCGCACGGAGAGCATGTCCGCCCCCGCGGCGCCGAGGTGCACGTGGGCATCGTTGAAACCGGGCATGACAAATTTGCCTTTGAGCTGAATGGTTTCGGCACTCGGATCGTTTCCGCCACACTCGAGAAGGATGTAATCGATTTTGCCGACGCAGCGAATCTTGCCATCGCGGATGGCCATGGCATCGGCCCACGGATGTTCTGGATCGTTCGTATAAATGCGGCCGTGGAGATAAACGACGAGGTGCGACTCACTTTGAGCTGACTGGGCTTTGGACTGCAAACCAACGAATCCGGCACAAAAACTCACAAGGACAATGAGACCCAGATACAGCAAGCTGGTCCCGCGAATCTTCATCTAGTTTTCTCCGGCGCCACTTCCGCGATTCCAAGCAACGTGAGCAGGGCCCGCTTCAGTCCCATTTCGCGGCCGGCGGGGTCATACCATTCATGGAGCGAGTGCGCGCCCCCGCCGTTGCCTCCGGCTCCAATCGAAATCGCATCAATGCCCAGAGAAAGAGGAATGTTTGCGTCGGTGGAAGAACGCTCGATCCGTGATTCGTTTTCCACGATAACATCCGCCGCGCGCAGCGCACCGAGAAGCGGGGACTCTGCCGCCAATTCGCCACCGGGCCGGCTTCCGAGAAGTTGAACCTTCCATTCGAGTTTGCCTCGCGAACGGTCGCGGGAGGATTCCATTTCGTCGCGAACGCCGGCGGCCATGCACTCTCGAAGGGCAGACTCCAGACGCGTTAGTTCGCTTTCGCTTTCCGAGCGCACATCGACTTTCAGGCGGGCTTCGTAGGGAATGGAGTTTATGGATGTGCCGCCTTCGATCTGTCCTAGATTGAAGGTGGTGCGCGGCGATGCGGGGACTTTGGTGTTGATGAAACGGACGGAGCCGCGAACGAGGGCATTGATGGGGTTGGGCAGGCCGAAGTCCGACCAACTGTGGCCGCCGGGGCCGCTGATGATGACTTCGAGGCGGCGCGAGGCGAGCGCGATCGTGGTCACGTGATCGGTGCCCGCGCCGTCGAGAACGACGACCGCTTTGAGACGGCTCCGGTACGCATCGACGAGGGCGCGCATGCCGCGCAAATTGCCTTCGCCTTCTTCGCCGACGTCGGCCACAAAGAGAATGGTGCGCTGCGGTTTGATTTGCGCTTCGTGAAGGGCGCGAGCGATGGCCGCTAGCGCGGCCAGACCTGTGCCGTTGTCTGAAATGCCCGGCGCAAGCATGCGATTGCCTTCGTGGCGGACTTTGACGTCCGTTCCCTCGGGGAAGACGGTATCTAAGTGCGCGGAGAGCACGACGATTTCTTTTTCGTTTGTGCCGCGGAGTTCGCCGATCACGTTTCCTGTGGCATCGACCTCTACGTTTAGGCCCGCCGCCGAGAGGAGTGTTTTGACTGCTGCCGCGCGCTCGCCTTCCTGAAACGCAGGTGCGGGAATTTCCGTCAAGCGCGCTTGCTGCTCATTGATCCAATTCAGATTGGGAGCGAACCAGGCCAGCGCCGCGCGCACTTGGGCGTTTTCGCTAAGTTGGCCTGCGGAAGCGGAGCGGGTGGCGTGTCGGGCTAGAGAAGAGCGAACCGGCATAACGAAAAGGATAACCCAAACAAGGACGCGTTTCACTTCCCTGCTGCGCGCTCTTGTCCTGTTCAATGGCGTGCGGCCTCGGCGCAAAGTGCGGAGATTTCCGCGTCGGTCAAAACGCGAGCCGATTGCTTGGCCGCATCGAAGATGCGATTGACGAGCCCGTCGTCGGCAGGAATCTTGTGACGCTCGAGCCAGAAAAGCACGTTGGATTTGCCGCTCATGGGACCTATTTCGATGACTTGATCGAGTCCAAAGAGATGCGAGGGCACGCCGCTATAGACGGAGTCCGCGAGCGACTGGTTCCCTTTGTGAAACGCCTTGATGATCGCGGCAGCGTGGACGCCGGTGGCGGTGCGGAAAGCATCGCGGCCAATGACGGGATAATTCGGCGGAATGACCGTGTGCGTGGCTTTGGCGACTTTTTCGCAATACTCACCGAGTCGCGACAGATCTTGGTTGATCACGCCCATGAGCCGCAAATTTACGAGCATCAGCTCCATCGCCGTGTTGCCGACGCGTTCGCCCAATGAATTGGCCGCGGCGTGCACCTGATTCGCGCCCGCGGCAATCGCTGCGAGAGAATTCGCAATGGCCAGGCCGCGATCGTTGTGGCCATGCCAGTCCACACGAATCTTTTCGCCGCTGGGCTTGACGACTTCTTCGATGACGAATTTCACCAGATTGTAGGCGCCATTCGGGATGGCGTGACCGACGGTGTCGCACAACACGATGGCGCGCGCACCGCTGCGAATTGCCGTGGCGTAGAGACGCTTCACGGTGTCTGGATCGGTGCGAATCGTGTCTTCCGTGACGTACATCGAGGGAAGTCCGTGATCGACCGCGAACTTCACGGCTTTTTCGGTGGTGCGCTCGAGATGATCGACGGTCCAGTCTTCGACTAGGCGCCGAATGGGGCTCGAGCCTAGAAAAGTTGCGGCTTCAATCGCCATCCCAACGCGCTGCGAAATTTCAGCGATGGGGCGAATGTCGGCTTCGATGGTGCGCGCGGCGCAGTTCGGCTTGATCTTCATGCGCTTGGTGACGATTTCGCGGGCCAGCGCTTCCGTGTGTTCGACGGCACGCGCGCCTGCTCCCGGCAAACCGATGTTGAGCGAATCGATGCCGAGCGCTTCCATCAGGTGCAGGATTTCGATTTTTCCTTCGATGCTGGGATCGTGGACGCTCGGATTTTGCAGGCCGTCGCGCAGCGTTTCGTCGTTCAACAAGACGTGCGTGCCCGGCGCTAGGAGCGGCGCCGCAGCCACGTTCCAATCGTAGATCCATTCGTTTTGCTGCATCGGCCTAGCCTACTTTCGTCTTTGCGCACCGAACTCGCCGTCTGTTAAAAGGCGCTGCGAAACTAAAAGCCGTGGTTGCGAAACATCGTCTTTAGTGCGCCGCGAACGTTCCGCAATTTTGCGGCGAGTCCTCCACCAAATTCAAATTTCAGAAACGCGTCGGCAGCACGTTCCAGATCAGCTCCATAACGATACCACCAGGGCTTTTCGCGCCCCGGCAATCGGTCCACGTCGATATATTTGGGTTGCACCATTTCCAGCAAACCTGCTCTGCCGTGCGCGCGGCCCCAACCGCTCGCGCCGCAGCCTCCGTGCGGCGCTTCCGCAATGCCGAAATAGCTGATCGCGTCGTTGACCATCACTGCGCCGGCGCGCAACCGCGCGGCGATAGCTTGGCCGCGTTTTGCGCCGCTCGTCCACACGCTGGCCGCGAGAGCGAAGGTGGAATCGTTCGCGCGAGCGATCGCTTCTTCAGCATCTTTCACGGATTGAACCGCGAGAATGGGCCCAAAGGTTTCTTCCTGAAAAAGCCTCATCGAGGAATTCACGCCCGCGATGACGGCCGGCCCAAAAAAGTTTGCGCCAAGCTCAGGGCGAGGCTTACCGCCGCAAAGAACTCTAGCACCACGCGCCACGGCATCATTGACCAAATCACTCATGCGCTGCACATGCTGAGCGCGAATCAGCGGGCCAACGTCGGTCGCAGGATCACATCCGGGACCGAGGCGAAGCTTCCTCGTTTTCTCGACGCAGAGCCCAAGAAACTTTTCCTCGATGGACTGTTCCACGAAAAGCCGCTCGACGGAAAGGCACACCTGGCCGCAGTTCGTGTAGCTGCCCCAAACGGCGGCGCTCGCGGCAACTTCAAGGTTCGCGTCCGCGAGAACGATCATGGCGTCCTTGCCGCCCAGTTCAAGCACGCTCGGAATCAGTTGCTTGGCGCACGCTTCGGCGACGCGGCGACCCGTAGCAACGCTCCCCGTAAACATAATCTTGTCTGGCGCCGCATCAATGAGCGCCTGGCCAACATCCCCACCGCCCTGAATCCCCGCGACGAGATTTTTCGGGAAACCTGAGTCGGAGAAAAGTTTTTCGATCAGCGCACCGCATTGCGGCGTGAAATCGCTCGTCTTGCAAATGACCGCGTTCCCGGCGGCCACTGCTGGAATGATTTGGCTCAGCGGAATGGCCAGTGGGTAGTTCCAGGAGCTGATGATGCCGATGACGCCCACAGGATCGTAAACAATGCGGCCGGACTTGGCCTTGGCCGCGCTGCTATGATGCGGCACCCGTTCCGGCCGCAAGAGCTTCGCGCCCTGTTTCGAAAAGTATTCCGCAGTGTCAAGCGCAACAAACAGGTCCGCAAACAGCGCTTCAACGCGCGGCTTGCCTGACTCCGCAACAACAGCATCCGCTAGTGCCGCGCGCGAAACCATCATGCGCTCGCGTAGCACGCGCAGTTGCGCGCAACGCTTTTCAATCGGTACCGCGCACCACGCCGTTTGTGCAATACGGGCCCGCGCCACAATCTCTCGAAGCGCGTCCGGCGGCGTCTTCTCAAACTGCGCAAGGATTTTGCCCGTAGCAGGATCAATCGATGGAATTGTTTCGACGGGGATGACCGTGGCCGCCATAACTTGGATTCTAACGCATCCAGGGCTAACCGTCTCAGGCCGTCATTTCGCTTTGAGGCGTCGCTTTTTTGGGGAGTCGCTTCCGTGGCTCTACTGGCACGAGTTCCGCAACTGGGTCTTTTCTTCTGGCTAGGATGACTTCTTCCCCGGCCAATGCTCTGTCCACAAGCTTCTCGAACTGTTTGCGCGCAGTCTTAATGTTATAAATCACGGTGCGATAATACGGCGCGCAACGAAGGCTTGCAATGTCTGTGGCGTTCGACGAATCGAATGCGCCAATGGCGGGAAGCTCCGTCGCTCATAGTCTCCAAGCCTCGTCGTGCATGACTTGCACCATGCACAGCCCCTGCGGAGGAACCGTTGGCCCGGACTTGGAACGGTCGCGCAGTTGATAGAGGCGCAGAATATCGTCAGGCACGAGTTTACCTCGGCCAACATCGAGTAGTGTGCCAACCATTTTGCGGACCATAAAGCGCATGAACGAACGGCCTCGCACCGTATAGACGAGCTCTTCGCCATCGTCGCTGCGCACTAACTCGCTCGCATAAATCTCGCGCACCGTAGACCGCTCCTTGTCGTCATCCTCAGAACCGGTGGACGCAGCGAACGCGGCGAAATCGTGCGGGCCGACATACCGCGACGCAGCGATGCGCATGGCGTCCTCATCGAGCGGAAAGGGATAGTGCAGCACGTAGCGCCACACTGCCGGCGGAACGACTTTGCCGCGATACAAACGATAACGATAAGTCTTTCCGAGCGCCGACCACCGCGCGTGAAAATCCGGACCCACTTCTTCGGCGCCGACAATGCGAATCGTAGGCGGCAGCAATGCATTCAAAGCGCGCTGGAACTCGCCTGCCGACAAACCCGATTGCGTGCGGAAACTAGCCACCTGGCCGAGCGCGTGTACCCCCGCGTCCGTGCGTCCCGCGCCATTCAGAGCCACATTTTCCTGCGTGAGTCGCCGCAAGACTCCGGAAATCTCGCCCTGAATCGTGGGCTTGTCGGAGGATTGAATTTGCCAGCCATGAAAGTCGGTGCCGTCGTAAGCGATCGTAATCTTGAAATGGCGCATGAGTAGCGAGTGCTCTATTTTCAGCGGTCAATTTTCAGAAGAGGCGCCAGGTTTGGCAAGTGTTTGGGACGCGTCAGAGAGCGGTGCGCGCGAAGCGGCTGCCTGGCTTCACGGCTGCGCCGCCTTCGCGGCACAACGGGCAATCCTCGGGCTCATATTTCGCAATGGGAAGGTCCAGCAACGCCTGGGTTTCGACTCCAAGCTCGAGCGTGCCGCCGCTCCGGTCGATCAAAGCTCCGGCAGCGACAACTCGCCCGCCGGCTTCTTCCACCACTTGAATCGTCTCCTGCGTCGAGCCGCCCGTCGTCCAGACATCTTCAATCACAAGAACATGTTCATCCGGCTTGAGCGAAAACCCGCGGCGAAGCGTCATCGTGCCGCTGGCGTCGCGCTCGGCGAAAATCGCGGGCACTCCCTTACCTACGGAGCACTTTGGTTCCGGCAAAGCGCGTGCGACCTCTTGCCCGATGATCACGCCGCCCAACGCCGGCGAAACGACAGCACCGATGACGGCATCCGAAAAGAGCGCGGCCAGCGCTTGCCCAAGTTTCTCCGCAAACTTGGGGTACTGGAGGACGAGCGCACATTGCACGTAAGTACCACTATGCAGGCCGCTGGTGAGTTCGAAATGGCCGTGCCGGATAGCCCCGGCGGACTCAAACATGCGTAGCAGTTCTTCTCGTGAAAGCATCGTATTCGCCAAACCGCCAATTGCCTCTAAACATCGAATCGTGAGCAGCCTAGCCGCGGTGCGGCGCGTTGTCAAGGAACGGAGCCCCTGCTAAGCTGCAGGTCAAGTTTCCGGGTTGCGCCAAGACTTTCCGGCGGCTTTCTGAGTCAAACTGTACTGGATGTCCCTAAATAGCTCTGTCCGCGGCCACGCTCCCGGAGTATTCCTACCGCGTGGCAAACAAACAGCCAATGAAGTGTAACAACACCTGTTCAGGGCACGTTCCACACAGTCAGAAGCAAATGAATGCGTCCCGATGGGACAGAATCTTGAGGGGAAAAATTATCATGACGATTCTCGAAGAGACCGCAAAGTCTCTCCTATTGCCGGCTAATTGGAGGCGGTCGAGTTTATATGGAGACGCGAAGAGCGCCGGATTGCGCGGAGCCAGGTCTCCTCTCGCGTTTTTCCTGGCGGCGCTGCTTGCGGTTGGTCCGTTTTCGCCCACTTTCGCGCAAAGCCCGGCGCAGAATCCGCCGTCGAACCTTGCCCCAACCGCCACCGTGGCGCCACAGGGATCGCCCATCGCTCCGGTAAGCTCGCTGGGCCTCGCGAAATACAATTTCACCAACGGCCCGCGGGCATTCCCCAATCTCCTCAAGCCCTATCAACAGATACACATCGAAGAACCGGTCATCACCAATTCGCCGCGGCTCCAGCAATTCATCCGCGATGGCAAGCTTGAGCTAAGCCTGCAGGACGCGGTTGAACTCGCACTCGAAAACAGCCTGGACATCGCCGTCCAGCGCTATTACCCGTGGATAGCGGATGCCTCGATTCTCAAAGCCAAAGCCGGTGGCTTGGGCTACTCGACGCCTGGCGGCCTGTTTTCTTCCTCGACCGCAGTCCTTCCCAGCTTCTCCTACGACCCAACGGTCACAAGCACCATTCTCATCGATGATCGCACTTCGCCAGTCAACAATCCCCTCATCTCCGGCACTGGCACGGGGACGGGCGTGGCCACCCTCACAACTCTGGGCACGCACACCACGGAATTTATCGACCAAGTTTCGCGTGGCTTCGAAACGGGGACCAGCTTAGCTGTGAGCTGGAACAATACGCGCACCAGTTCGACTTCGACGGCCAACCTTTTTAACCCGGCAGTTCAGTCGACCTTGACGATCGGCTTCACGCAAGCGCTATTGAACGGCTTCGGAATCGCCGTCAACACCCGCAACATCCGCATCGCAAAGAACAACCGAAAAATCGCGGACTGGGCCTTCGCGCAGCAAGCCATCACCACCGTCACGAACACCATCACTGCGTACTGGGAGCTCGTCTACGCGCGCGCAAACGTCAAAGTCGACGAACAGGCCATCACCGTTTCCCAAAAACTTTACAGCGACAACAAGAAACAGCTTGATGCCGGCACCATGGCTCCTTTGGATGTAACCCGTGCCCAGTCCGAACTGGCCACGGACCGTCAAAATCTCATCGTCGCGCGAACTGTCCAGTTGCAAGACGAGCAAATTCTGAAAAACGCCATCACCAGGGATCCTTTGGCGCCGGATGTGGTGAACGTGGAGATCATCACCATCGACCAGCCGAGGCAGCCCGCGGTGATTGAAAATCCGTCGTTCGAGGACTCCATGACGGAAGCCTTCGAGAAACGGCCAGAGCTTCAGGAGCAGCTCTACAATTTAAAAAACGCTGGCATCGATATCCAAGCCACGCACAACGCGCTGCTTCCCAGCCTCACGCTCAGCGGGCAATACAGCTCCATTGGTTTAGCCGGTAATTCTGCGATCAATGGCGCCCCGGTTGTGACGGGCGGCGCCCCCATCGTCGATGCGAACGGTAATCCGGTCACGGTGGACATCAACGGAATCCCGACTCCGATTTTTGAGCCCCAGACTCAAACGCCGGTGACCACGGCCCAAAGCCAAATCTTCCACAATCGCTTCCCTGATTACTCCGCGCAGTTGACTCTGAGCCTGCCCTTGCGCAACCGTTCCGCGCAGGCCGACAGCGCCCGCGCCATCCTCACGCAGCGCCAACAAGAGGCTACGCTCCAGCAATTGAAAAACGCCGCGCTTCTCGACGTGCGCAACACGTATATCGCCCTCACGCAAGACCGTGCCCAAGTAGATGCCGCCAGCGAAGCCCGCCAACTCCAGCAGGAAACGTTTGACGCCGAGCAGAAGAAATACCGGCTCGGAGCGTCCACCGTTTACAACGTGATTCTCACCCAGCGCGACCTCATCGCCGCGCAAGGCACGGAACTCCGTGCGCTGGCCAATCTCGAGGAGGCTAAAGCCAACTACGAACGCGCGCTGGGACGCACTCTCGAGGTGAATCACGTCACTATCGCCGAAGCCAAATCTGGCGAGGTCGAGCGCGAAACGCTGATCCCGGGCACACTTCACGGCAAGGTTGTGGGCACCGAAGACCTCTTTAAAGGCAACGGCTCGCGTTAATTTAAAGACGGGGGCCGCGCTGGAATTGCGTCCCGCGCGGCTTCGTCTTCCCTCTGAGTTGTTTGCTCCGCCCCTTAACCCGCCTTTGCAGCATGCGCAACTTGCTATAGACGCCTCGATTCCTACTTCAATCTTTTCGTCAAATCCTTGTCTTGCCTGCCTGCGTCCATTATCCTCGTTGCACCTAACGCGGCCGTGTTTCTGGTTCACGGCACAGGGTTTATTGCGCCTCGTGCCCCCAAATCCAGCCCGTAATTGAAACAAAATCCATGGTTCGAGCGTTTTACAGAGTTAGGTCAAAATAAAAACGTCCCACTGGGACAGAATCTCGAGGGGTAAAGATCACTATGATGACGCTGAGGGGGACCTTGAAGTGGTCCATTTTAGGGCTAAAAACCCGGAGGACAGCTTCGCAATGCGCCCGATCTCTATTTGCCATCGTTTTGGCAGGCCTTTTGGCCGCGGGGCCATTTTCACCGGTTTTCGCGCAGAGCCCCGCGCAGAATCCGCCGTCGAACCCGGCTCCGGCGTCGTCTACAGCCCCGGACGGCTCTTCGATCGCCCCGGTCGCTTCGCTGGGCGTTGCGAGTCGCAATTACACACACGGTCCGAGAGCGTTCCCGAACATTCTCAAGCCTTACGAATCTATTCACATCGAAGAGCCTGTGCTAACCAATTCGCCGCGCCTCGATCAGCTCATTCATGATAACAAGCTCGAGATCACCCTTCAGGATGCCGTCGAGTTAGCCCTCGAAAACAGCCTGGACATCGCTGTCCAGCGCTACTACCCGTGGATCTCCGACGCGGGCCTCCTCAACGCCGCTGCCGGCAACACCGGTTTCAGCACGCCTGGAGTGCAGATTGGCGCTTCCTCCGTCGTTCTTAACCCGTTCGCCTTCTTTATTCAGAACTTCGATCCCCTGATCACGAGCAGCGCTGCGGTTGTCGATGTCGCCACTCCAATCAACAACCCGTTCACTTCCGGCGCCGGCACCACCAACACTGCCGGCGTTGCCTCCGTCGTCACGCACTCCACTCAATTCAACAACCAGTATTCGCAGACATTTCAGACCGGAACGAACCTCACCGTAAATTGGAACAACACGCGACAAAGCCAGAACATCGTCAACTTCTTCAATCCTAACGTGAGTTCAGCGCTTTCGGTCTCCATTTCTCAGCCTCTTTTGAACGGCTTCGGAAAGCAAGTGTGGACTCGCAACATTCGCATCGCCAACAACAATCGACAAATCGCAGACTGGGTATTCGCGCAACAAGCCATCACTACCATCACCAACACCATTACCGCGTATTGGGAACTCGTTTATGCCAGGGAAAACGTCAAGGTCAATCAGCAGGCTGTAGCCACTTCTCAAAAGCTCTTCGAGGACAATAAAAAGCAGCTTGAAATTGGCAGTGTGGCCCCCCTCGAAGTCACACGTTCCGAATCCGAAGTAGCCACAGACACTCAGAACCTCATCATCGCGCAGACGACCCAGCTCACGGACGAGCAAACTCTGAAAAACTTCATCTCCAAAGACCCCCTTGCTCCGAACATCATCAATGTTGAGATCATTCCAACCGACAAGCCATCGCAGCCCGCTGCCATTGAAGCGGCTTCCTTCGAAGATGCCGTTAAGGAAGCGTTCGCGAAACGGCCCGAACTTCAGGAACAGGTCTACACTCTCAAAAACGCCGACATTGATGTTCGAGCAAGCAAGAACGCCCTTCTACCCTCCCTCACCGCGAACGCGATCTATCAGTCTAACGGGCTGGCAGGAAACTCCAATAACTTAGGCAACCCCATACCTGGCGCCGGCGCGCCCATCGTGGGTGCAAATGGCAGCCCGGTATTGGTGGACGTCAATGGCATACCAACTCCCATTTTCGAGCCGACCTCCACTGCTCCCGTGACGGGCACCTCTCAGCAAGGCTTCACGACGGCACAGAACCAAATCTTTCACAATCGCTTCCCTGAATATATTGGACAGCTAACCTTGACGCTGCCGCTGCGCAACCGCTCGGCTCAAGCTCTCCACGCTCGCGCCCTGCTCGTGCAACGGCAACTGGAAACGCAGGAACAGCAGCTGCGAAACGCCGCGCTTCTCGACGTCCGCAACAGCTACATCTTGCTCACCCAGGACCGCGCTCAAGTCGCCGCCGCCAGCAAAGCGCGCGAATTGCAGCAGCAGACGTTTGACGCCGAACAGAAGAAATACCAACTGGGCGCTTCCACCACCTACCAAGTCATTCTGACGCAACGCGACCTCATAAACGCTCAGGGCCAGGAACTTCGCGCCCTGGCCAACCTCCTGGAGGCCAAAGCGGGCTATGAGCGCGCTCTTGGCCGCAGTCTCGAGGTAAATCACGTCACCATCGCCGACGCCAAGTCCGGCGACGTCGAACGCGACACCCTAATCCCTGGGACACTCCACGGAAAAGTCGTCGGCACCGAGGATCTCCTCAAGAGCTTGACTGACGGAGGGCAGCGCTAATTTCTCAAGCGGGGCTGGAGGGGAATGGCAATGCCTCCAGCCTCTCTTTTTTCGTCTGCTGACAACTGCGCCTCGTCCCCTTGCCCCGCTTTTCGCTTTCGCATAGCATGGAATTGTGAGTTCTTGTGAAGTACGCATCGGCACGCGCACACATCGGAGTGTCAAACCATGAGTGATAAGCTCAAGGGAACTACCACGACCATCACGACCGCTGACGCTCCAGCCGCCCCTCGCGACCCTTCTGCAAAAGAACGTGCTTGGGAAGAAAATACTCTCCGCCCGACGCTCGAAAAAAGTCCCGAGCGCCAAACGGAATTCACCACCATTTCGGGATACCCGATCCGGCGCCTTTACACGCCCGCTGATCTCCCCGGCTGGGAACCCAACCGCGACTTGGGCTTTCCGGGCGAGCCTCCCTACACGCGGGGCATTCACTCCACCATGCATCGCGGCCGCCTTTGGACGATGCGGCAATTTGCCGGCTTTGGTACGGCGGAAGACACCAATGAGCGTTTTCGCTATCTATTGGCGCAGGGTCAGACTGGCCTCTCAACCGCGTTCGATCTGCCCACCTTGATGGGTTACGACTCCGACCATCCGCTTTCCGAAGGCGAGGTCGGCAAATGCGGCGTGGCCATCAGTTCGTTAGCCGACATGGAAGTGCTCTTCGATAAAATTCCGCTCGCCAACGTCACCACTTCGATGACCATCAACTCTCCAGCGGCGGTCATCTGGGCGATGTACCTTGCCGTCGCCGAAAAACAAGGCGCGGACTGGAAAAAACTTTCCGGCACTCTGCAGAACGACATCCTCAAGGAATACATCGCGCAAAAGGAATACATCTACCCGCCCGAGCCGTCGATGCGTCTGGTGATCGACACGTTTGAATTCGCCGTGAAGAACACGCCGAAGTTCAACCCCATTTCGATCAGTGGCTACCATATCCGCGAAGCAGGCTCTACGGCGATTCAAGAATTGGCGTTCACGCTGCGCGACGGCATGGAATACGTCGAATATGGAATGCGCCGCGGGCTGGACGTCGATGAATTCGTCCCGCAGCTTTCTTTCTTTTTCAACGCGCACAACGATTTCTTCGAGGAAATCGCCAAGTACCGAGCCGCGCGCCGTATCTGGCACAAAGCCATGGTCGAGCGCTACAAGTCGAAGAATCCGCGCACGTGGGCGCTGCGCTTTCACACTCAGACGGCTGGCTGCTCGCTGACGGCACAGCAGCCCTACAACAACGTGGTGCGCACTGCAATACAGGCGCTCGCCGCCGTTCTCGGCGGAACGCAATCGCTGCACACCAATTCTCTCGACGAAGCCTGGGCGCTGCCGACGGAATTCGCGGCCACTATCGCGCTCCGCACTCAACAGATCATCGCGCACGAAACCGGCGTCACGAACACGGTTGATCCCCTCGGGGGCTCGTATTTTGTCGAGACGCTGACGAACGAAGTCGAACGTGGCGCGTGGGACTATGTCGAAAAAATCGACGCCATGGGCGGCATGGTCCCGGCCATCGAACGCAGTTACCCGCAACGCGAAATTGCCGAGGCTTCCTACAAATACCAGGTAGCCGTGGACAAAAAAGAAAAAATCATCGTCGGCGTCAACGATTACGTTGCAGCAGAAAAGCCGCTGGACATCTTGCAAATCGATGAGACCGTCGCCCACCGGCAAGCCGAGCGCCTCTCGAAGTTACGCGCCGCTCGTTCCAAAGCCGAAGTCGACCGCCGCCTGAACGCCCTCCGCAAAGCTGCGCAAGGCGAAGACAACCTCATGCCCTATCTTTTCGACGCCGTAAAGGCTTACGCCACCGTAGGCGAAGTCTGCGACGCTCTCCGCGAAGTCTTCGGCACCTACGAAGAAGTGGCGATCACTTGACGAAGCGAAAGGCTGTTGCATGGCTTCTCTGAATTCACCTCCGAATCCAGCCCCTAATGAAGTTCCGCCCGTTTCCGTCTCGCGGACGGCGATCTTCCTAAAGAAATATGGCGGCTTGATCCTGCTTTTGGTCATCGTTGCGGCAGTTCCCATCCTTTGGGTGGCGACTTCGAAAATCAGCGGTGAAGTGAACGTTCCCCTCACGAGTCAAGAAATCGTGGCGCTTCCTGGCGCCAGCGTTACGATCTATTCATTGGAAGAAGACCAGCAGCAGCGCATCGCGGGCGCACTCGCCAAAATCCAGCAAACAAACGATGACGAAAAGGCGGCAAATGCACGCGTGTTTCAGATTCCAGCAGCGGACGAGCGAACGCGTTCCGATTTGGCCGGATACAACAACCTGTCGGATACGAAGCATTGCTTTGCTCTCGAAGGCATTATGGATGAGATCCGGAAGTCTGGCGTGCACAAGAAAAATACCGATATGCAAGGCCGGTTCACAATTCGAGAGCTGCCCGGAAAATATTTGCTCGAAATCGTTGGACAAGCAAACGACCAGCGTTTTGAGTTTATTGAGAATGTCGACCTGAAGTGGCGCAGCAATCTCAAGCTCACCGAACCGAGCTGCCACTACAGTCTGGCAAACTGACGATCCTCTGCATTTCGAATCCCGAGGCAAACTAGAATCGGTCTATGACAACAAAGAAAATTCGAGTGCTGATTGCCAAACCCGGATTGGATGGTCACGACCGCGGAGCGAAGATCATCGCCCGCGCATTGCGTGACGCCGGCATGGAAGTAATCTACACCGGCCTGCGGCAAACTCCAGAGATGATCGCCACCGCCGCCGTCCAGGAAGACGTCGACGTTATCGGCCTCTCGATTCTTTCCGGCGCGCACAATACCATCTGCCCGCAGCTCATGAACCTGCTCCGCGAAAAAGGCATGCAGGACGTCACCGTGCTCGTCGGGGGCATCATTCCAGAAGCCGACATTCCCGCCATGAAACAATCCGGCATCGCCGAAATCTTCCTGCCCGGCACTTCCACGCAAGACATCGTCGAGTTCATCCACAAGCGCCTCGCGCGGTGATGCTCCAATCGCGAGGGGCGTCTTACGCAAGCGCTTTTTCGAATTTGACGCGCGTGTAGAGCACCTGAAATCCCTGTTGCGCAATATTCCGCTGAGAAGTACTGCCCGGTTGCGCGATGCTGACAGCGAGATCGCTACCCGCCTGTGACGCGCGCGCCAGCCGTCTCTGCAGTAGCGCGGTTTGCACGCCGCGCCGGCGCGCCACCGGCAAGGTGCTCGCCCCAAACAATCCCGCCACGCCATCGTGCAGCGCCAGCGTTCCGCCACCCGCAATTTTCCCTTCCACGCGCGCCAGATAGCATTCCGTCTTCGGCCCGAAGGCAAACAGCTTCATGACCTCGAGCAGCTCCTGCGACACGGGGAACTTCTCCGCGAATCCCTCCGAAACCGTCTGTGTCCACACATCGATTTGGTCTTTGCCGATTTTTTCGATCGTGACGCCCTCGGGCGGCCCCGGACAAGTCTCGTCGGGGCTCACCTGCCGCGCCATCACATTCGAAAATTCCGTGACGCGATAGCCGCGCTGAGCGAAATGTTCGATAAAAGAAGGATCGGCCAGCGGACACGTTTCCACGCGCACGGTTTCGTCTCTGCTCCGGTAAAACTCCTCGAGCCGATCGAACTCGTCCCCGCTCACGGGCCCATCGAGGCCCATCCCAACAGCCTGTGTGATCGGCGAATTCTTTCCGCAGTACACGGCAAATCCCCCGGCGACACGCCGGACCGCCGCGCCGCTCGCAGGACGAAAACGCGTAAGAGCCTCCGCGCATTCGACGGCGGCTTGCGCTTCGGCATGTTCCACACGTCGAGCCAGCTCCAAATTAAGAAGTAACTCTCGCATGATTGGTTTTTAGTTTTTCCCTTTGTCCCTGTTCTGGTATTTCTCTCTTACTTGACGCATTGATATTTTAATACGTTTCTTCTGTATAGCGCCAATGGCCGGATCCATCTTTCGCAAGAGAAACTCCTGCTCGCGCTGCAATTTGCGCCAGCTCTCCAATCGATCTGCGTCAAGAGCGCCATCGGCAACTGCGGCTTGGACGGCGCAGCCCGGCTCGTTCCGGTGCTGGCAGTCCGTAAATCGGCATTTTGAGGCAAGTTCGTCGACGTCCGCAAATGTTTGCGTTAGCCCATCCTCCGCGTTCCACAATTGAAGTTCGCGCAAACCGGGCGTATCAATGATCATTGCGCCGCTCGGCAGCAAAAATAGTTCTCGCGAGGTGGTCGTGTGACGTCCGCGGCTGTCGCTCTCCCGCACCTCATGCGTGGACTGCCGCTCCTCCTGCAACAAACGATTCACTAATGTCGACTTCCCCACACCGGAAGATCCAAGCAGCACGAGCGTTTGCCCTTTTCTGAAGCTGGCTTCCAACGCTTCCAATCCTTCTCCAGTTTTCGCGCTAATGAGGAAAACCGGCGCGCCCATGGAGATCCTCTCGATCTCCGCGGCCCGTTCCTTGGCTTCCGCGCATGCGTCGGCTTTGTTCAGCACAACCGCCGGGCGCGCACCCGATTCCCAGCACTGCGCCATATATCGTTCGATGCGCCGCACATTGAAATCGCTATCCAGCGCCGCGACGATCAGCGCGACGTCAATATTCGCCACAATGACTTGCTCTGCGATCTGCTTCCCCGCAATTTTGCGCACAAATCGGCTGCGTCGCGGCAAAACGCCCTGGATGGTTGCGTTCGGCTGCCCCGAAAGAATTTCTATCGACACCCAGTCTCCGACAGCCGGCCAATCCCCGCCGTTTTCCGATTCTTTGCGCAATTTTCCGGAAGGCTCCGCCCAACACTCCGCGAAATTCCCCGCCACACGCCACATCCCGCGGTGCTGCGAAATCACCCGTGCCGGAACGCAGCCATCGCCCACGCATTCAATTCGGAGCGCTTCAAAGTACGCGTCCCAACCTAAGTCCTGGATTAACACTCGAAAATCCTCCCGCTGCTCGCGAGCAGCAATACTCGTGTGCCCCGGAGAAATCCCGGCAGCGCAACACGGCTGAGCGTTCGCCCCAACGGAAGCCCTGAACGGAGGCCTAGATCGTTAAGCAAACGCAGTGATTCTGTTGTCAGCGGAAAACGAGAAGCGGGAAGGTCTTTCGGCGAATTCGTTTGACTAATTAGAAAGCTCGCCGGAGACACACCCGCTCAAAACAACTTCGACTGAGGTTTTCACAGGCGCCTCCGACAAAAAGATTCAGTGCCTTCATAGCACTGTCAAATCGATTCTAGACGCCCCTTGAAACTGCGTCAATCCCAAGAGATTTTCTGTGTCGTGCTGGCGATCAGCTACGAGCCGGATGGACGTTACCCTTTGGTTTCGCAATACGGCAAGATTTCCAGGGCTAAGAGGCGGCCCTTAAACTGAAACTTGGAATAACGATGCTGAGCTATACACTCGGACCATTCCTGGCCTTCCTGCCGAAGCGCTGGCGAGAGTCGCTGCCATTCCACGCATCTATGGAGTGGAAGCCCGCAGTGCTCCTAAGCGGAATTCTGGAATGTGTAGTTGCTCTCGTAGCCCTCGTCTACTGGTACTCCTACTCGGTCACCCACTGGGCGGCCGATGCCGTGTTTTCAGCCATCGAGCACGGCGCTGAGATCAATCCCAACGCAATAGGCTTCGCTGGCCTTGCCGTCATGTTCCTTCATCCACTCACGTGGCTCATCGCGTACAGCGGCGTCGAAGGCATGGTGCGTCTCTGCGCCGCATTCACGGACACCACGCTCGGCGTTCTCCCTCTCTTCCTGGCAGATAAGCTCTTTCTCCAACTCGTTCGCCGAAGGAATCCATTATCCGCAGGAACTGACAACTTCTCGCAAAGCCATCTAGCCTCCGGTATGCGCGCCGTGCGAGAAAGAGCTTTGATGGCCACATTGCCCTCGGTCCCGGACGAACTTCGCTTTACCACAAAAGGTTCGGATGAAATTCTGGAAATCCGCGCATGCCGCGCGAAGCCGGACTGGACTCCTCCACGAGTTGTGCGGCACGAGGACCGTTATTACCGGCTGGAAGCATGCTCACATGGAACTGCGCCTCGCCCCTTCATCTATGCGCTGCGACGATTGCCAGCGGGCGTTCCCAGCCGCACTGTTCTCATTTACTCACCCAAACTAACGCCAGTCCGCGTAGAACGTTAGACACCCACTGTTTTCTCCCCAGGAATCCAGATTGCCCTGCGCTCGCGGAAATATTCGGCGGACCGTATACTGTTTACCTTGGCGTGCGACGGAGCTTCGGCGCGCCGGTGTGAATCCCTGCGCGAGGTCTGCGAGTGGCTGCGTCCGTTCTGAAAACCAGTGTGAAGGCGAAGTCACCCGACTTCGAAAAAAACCACCGCCGCATTATTGATCTCCTCACAAAAATAAAAAACGAAGAAGAACAGATTCTCCAGGGCGGTGGCGCAAAAGCCATCGAATCGCAACACAAAAAAGGTCGGCTCACGGCGCGGGAACGCATCGCTAAGCTGATCGATCCTGGCTCACACTTTTTCGAGTTGGGAATTTTTGCGGCTTACGAAATGTACCAGGAATGGGGCGGCGCGCCGTCCGCGGGAACAGTCACGGGGCTGGCAAAGATTTGCGGGCGAACGATGATGCTCATCGCCAACGACGCGACCGTGAAAGCCGGCGCGTTTTTCCCGATGACGGCGAAGAAAGTCATTCGCGCGCAGAATATCGCCATCGAAAATCATATCCCGACCATTTATCTGGTCGACTCCGCCGGTGTTTTTTTGCCGCTGCAGGAGGACGTTTTCCCCGACACCGATGATTTCGGCCGCGTTTTTCGCAACAACGCGGTGATGAGCGCCATGGGCATTCCTCAGCTCGCCGCTATCATGGGCATGTGTGTGGCTGGCGGAGCCTACCTGCCCCTGATGTGCGACCACATTCTGATGACGGAAGGCTCCGGATTATTCCTGGCTGGCCCCGCGCTGGTGCAAGCGGCCATCGGCCAGGTCACCTCCGCCGAAGATTTGGGCGGCGCGAAAATGCATTCGCAGATTAGCGGCACGGTGGATTTTCGCGAGCCGGACGATGACGCCTGCATCGCCAGGATTCGCGCGCTTGTCGATAAAATGGGCGCGGCAAATCCTTCGCCCTTCAGCCATGTCGCCTCGCGCGAGCCTCTCTATCCGGCCGATGAGATTTACGGACTTTTCTCCAGCGATCCCGCCAAACAGTACGACATGCACGAAATCATCGCGCGCATCGTGGACGCCAGCGAGTTTGAAGAATACCGCTCCGAATACGGCGAGACGGTTCTCTGCGGTTACGCGCGCATCGGCGGCTGGGCCGTCGGCATTGTCGCGAATCAGAAAAAACACGTGCAAACTCTCGCACGCGGCTCGGACCAGAAGCGCATGGAGTTTGGCGGCGTAATTTACACGGAGTCCGCCGAAAAAGCCGCGCGCTTCATTCTCGATTGCAACCAAAACCGCATCCCGCTGGTGTTCCTGCACGACGTAAACGGCTTCATGGTCGGCAAGGATGCCGAGTGGAGCGGCATCATCCGCGCCGGCGCAAAAATGGTGAACGCCGTCGCCAACAGCGTGGTCCCAAAAATCACGGTGATCTGCGGCGGCAGCTTCGGCGCCGGTAACTACGCCATGTGCGGCAAAGCCTACGACCCACGCTTCATGTTCGCGTGGCCCACAGCAAAATTCGCAGTCATGAGCGGGGACGCAGCGGCAAATACGCTTGCTGAAATTAAACTAAAGCAACTCGAACGCGAAGGCAAAAAAGTTGACGAAAAAGCCCGCAAAGAAATGCTCGAAAGCGTCAAAGCCACCTACGAGCATCAAACCGATCCACGCTACGCCGCGGCGCGCCTCTGGGTGGATGCGATCATCGATCCCGCCCACACCCGCGACGCACTAATCAGCGCTCTCGAAGCCGCCGCCCTCAACCCCGACATCCGTGAATTCAAAACCGGAGTCCTGCAAACGTGAGGGTTTCCACTAGATCATGGCTTCTTCTTCTTTGTTCGGCAGTCACTCCAATCGCGGTTGTGAGTATTCGCTTGGCGTCTTTGCAGCAGAGGCGATCAATCGCTGCACAAGCTAGGGCGTTATTGGGCCCCGACGCAGGACTGGTGCCTATGGTCCTATTTTTTCTGGGCATCCTCTGCTTTACTGTCTTCCTAGCTTCTCTTTTTTTCGACTACTCTCGGTCTCAAGGCGCACATGGCTGAAGCAACAAAACTAGTGGAGTGCCCGCGCGATGCGTGGCAGGGACTGCCGGACATCATCCCTACGGAATACAAGGCCGAGTACTTAAAACAGCTTGTGCTTGCCGGATTCAAGCATATCGACGCAGTAAGTTTCGTTTCCCCGATGCACGTGAAGCAGATGGCCGACAGCGAAGACGTGATGGCGAAACTCAACACTTCCCTTCCCGATGGTTTCGAGCTACCTGAAATCATTGGAATTGTCGTAAATGAAAAAGGATTGGAACGTGCGCTAGCGACACCTGGCGTTACAACGATTGGTTATCCGTACTCGATCTCGGCGTATTTCCGCCGGGCGAATGCCAACATGACGCGCAACGAATCGCGCCTGCTCGTCGAAAAACTTCGCAAAGAAACTCTCGCCGCAAAAAAGGATCTGGTCGTCTACATCTCGATGGCCTTTGGCAATCCGTACGACGAACCCTGGGGCCCGGAAATCGTCGCGGACGCGCTGGACTGGCTGAAAGGAATTCGCGTGCGCACGGTTTCGTTAGCGGATACCGTCGGCACCGCTTCGCCGGAACTTGTCGGAGATCTTTATCGCCAAGTGAAAGACCACGTCGCCGGAATCGAACTTGGCGTCCATCTCCACAGCCGCCCCGAAGATGCCGAAGCAAAAATCCTCGCGGCCTACGAAGCCGGCTGCCGCAGATTCGACAGCGCATTGACAGGCCTAGGCGGCTGCCCCTTCGCCGGAGACAATCTTGTAGGCAACATCGCCACCGAAGACGTCTTGGCCGCACTGAAAAAGTCCGGGGCTGATCCCGGTATCGATTCCTCCCGGCTCGGAACTCTGCTCGAGATGACCAACGAGATTCGCGCAAAGTATGCACACGCGCCTCTAGTGAATTAGAATCATTCCGGTGCTTGAGCGCTGACTGCAGGAGCAACGTGCTCCGTGCAAACATTTTTGATGTCGACGACGAGCCATGCGCGGTGGCAGCCGTGAACTAGAGCGAGTGCCGGAGATTTCTCCAGCGCTTTGAAACCTGGGAGACGCGCAAAAATGCATGAAACACTGACTCTGGAATTCACCGGCCAACTAGCGACGCTGACCCTTAACCGGCCCGACAAACACAATTCCATCAATGCGAAGATGGTCTCCGAACTGCAATCCGCGCTGGACGAGATTGAGAACAACCACACGAGGGTAGCGATCGTCACTGGAGCCGGCAAATCATTCTGCGCCGGAATGGACTTGGAAATGCTCTCGGACATTGCCAGCCAATCTTCCGCCGAAAACATGGATGATTCGCGGCGCATGGCAAAAATGTTCCGCCGCATCTGGGGCTTTTCAAAGCCGCTGATCGCGGCGGTAAATGGCGCTGCGCTGGCGGGCGGCTGCGGAATCGCGACGTTGTGCGATTTCACGATTGCCGTTCCCGGAGCGAAGTTTGGCTACACCGAAGTGAAGATCGGATTTCTGCCGGCCATCGTCTCTGTTTTTCTCACGCGGCAAATCGGCGACAAGCAAGCGCGCAACCTGCTCCTGACCGGCCGATTGGTGGAAGCAGCGGAAGCCTTGAGTCTCGGGCTCATCACGGAGATTGTGCCGCGCGAGCGTTTGATGCAACGGGCGCACGAATTGGCAGACGTGCTGATTGCCGCGAGCCCCGTGAGCCTCACGCGTGCCAAGCGTTTGCTTACTTCAGCAGCAGCGGCGAGCGTTGACGCCGATCTGGAGCGCGCCATTCTGGAAAACGCGCGCATCCGCTGCACGGCCGACTTCAAAGAAGGGCTCGCGTCGTTTCTCGAGAAACGCAAACCCGTTTGGAGCACCGACGTGGAATGAAAACGTGGAATAATCCACGCCGGCGAGCGCCTCGATTCACAGGACATGGAAATGATCGAATATCACGACGCAACAGTACGGGTGCGCTACGCCGAGACCGACCAGATGGGCGTCGTCTACCACGCAAACTATCTGATATGGTTCGAGGTCGGCCGCGTGGAACTCATTCGCGCGCTGGGCATCGAGTACAAGCGCATGGAAAAGGAAGACGATCTCCACATCGTCGTGGCCGATGCACATTGCCGGTATCAGCATCCCGCACGCTACGACGAGGTGCTGCGCATCCGCACACGCATCGCCGAGTCCCGCAACCGCATCATAAAGTTTTCCTACGAACTGTTTCGCGACGCGGACCGCAAATTGCTCGCGACGGGCGAGACCACGCATATCATTTGCGGAAGCAACGGCCGCCCGAAGTTGTTGCCCGCGAAATATCAGAGCGTGTTCAAAGTCGTAGTAGCACCCCAGCCCGATCGGAGACAGTCATGAGCAATCCTCCGAACAGCCCCCAGAACGTTGTATTGAACGGCAACGATTTGACGTTCGAACAGCTCTATCGCGTGGCGCTGCACGGCGATGCCGTCAGCCTTGCCCCGGCTGCGATCGAACGTATGAACAGTTCGCGGACTGTAGTTGACCAGCTCGTTGCTTCGGGGGCAACCGCCTACGGAATCAACACCGGCTTCGGAAAGCTCGCGTCGGTGCGCATTTCCGCGGAGCAAGTGAGCACGTTGCAAGTCAATCTGGTGCGCTCGCATTGTTGCGGTGTTGGCGCGCCGCTTGGCGAAGCAGAAACGCGCGCCATGATGCTGCTGCGCGCAAATGCTCTCGCCAAAGGTTTCAGCGGAGTGCGGCCGCTGGTTGTCGAGACGCTTTGCGCGATGTTGAACGCGAGAGTGCATCCAGTGATTCCATCGCAAGGATCGGTCGGCGCTTCCGGCGATCTTGCGCCCCTGGCGCATCTGGCAGCGGTGGTTATTGGCGAAGGCCGCGCAGTTTACCAAGGCGAAAATCTTGAGGGCGGCGCAGCAATGCAGCGCGCAGGGATCAAACCTGTCGCGCTCGAAGCGAAGGAAGGGCTTTCGCTTCTAAATGGCACACAGGGAATGCTCGCCCTGCTGAGTCTCGCGCTACGCGAAGCGGACATTCTGATCGATACCGCTGATGTTGCGGCAGCGCTCTCGCTCGATGCGCTGCGCGGAAGTCCCGGTGCGTTTGACGCGCGCATCATGCACGCCCGTGCCTATACCGGCGCGGCAACGACGGCGCGAAACCTGGCGCACCTGAACGAAGGCAGCCAAATCCGCGAGTCGCATCGTTCGGCAGAAAAAGATCCTCGTGTACAGGATGCCTACAGCGTCCGCTGCACACCGCAAGTGCATGGAGCGGTGCGCGACTCGTTGGCGCAAGCGCGCGAAATGGCTGCCGTAGAGCTAAACAGCGCCACGGACAATCCCCTCGTCTTCGTGAAAGAAGACGGCAGCGGGGACATCATCAGCGGTGGAAATTTTCATGGACAGCCGCTGGCGATGGCCGCGGACCAAGTCGCTGTGGCCTTGGCCACGTTCGGCGGCATTTCCGAGCGGCGCATCGAGCAGATGACCAATCCCTTGACCAGCATGCTGCCCGCATTTCTCACGCCGGAGCCGGGGCTGAATTCCGGCTTTATGATCGCGCAAGTGACGGCGGCCGCGCTGACCAGCGAGAACAAAGCTTTGGCTGTGCCGCATTCCGTGGACTCCATCTCGACCTCCGGCAATCAGGAAGACTACGTCTCCATGGGCATGAGCGGGGCGCGGCGACTTGCACGCATGCTCGAGAATTTGCGCCATACCATTGCGATCGAACTGCTCTGCGCGTGCCAAGGCATTGACCTGCTATCACCGTTGAAGACCGGTATGCTTGCCACGAAGGCTTATGAGGCTGTGCGTGCAAAATCAGCAAAAGTGACGCACGACCGTCCCCTGGCGACGGAGATTGAGGCGGTATCGGAGCTGCTAGCCGAAGGGGCCATAGCAAGGGTATTGCACTGATTGTTCTGCTTCTGCTGTCTTCTACAAAACGGCATTCGCGCAAGACGCCTTGGCCTACCATGCCCATGGCTCCGAACAAAATTGCTTTCATACGGTAGCTTCCGTCTCGGGCGCTTCTGGATCGTGGATGGTGCGGGGCCAGGAGAGGAATTCGTCGAGGGACGAAGCCACTCGCTCGTTAGCTATGGGATCGGTGTGAGCGAAGAAAACAGGCGCGTCCGGGAGCCGCGTTTCGTTGGCGGGGATCCAATAGAAATTGCCTTCGCCGTCCGTGGCGAAGCAAAAACCCTTGTCCCACCCTTGCGCGGGCAAATCGAGAGCATACTTTTGGCTCTCGAAATCAAGAGGAAGAAAGGCTTCGATCCACTCGGCTGGGTTTTGCGGCTCGGCCGGGTTCTCGGGGTTGGGTGCCGGGCGGCGGATTTCGAGTTGCTCGGTGAGGATGGTCAGGCGATCGTCGTAGAGGTCGAGAAGACGTTGTGGGAGGTAAGCGCCGATTTCCCGCTCGACTTGCGCAGCGTTGGGATGGACGAGACGGTTGCGGAAGGAATCACGCGCCGCTTGGCGTTGCTCGGGAGTCATGCGATTGCGGAATCGATAAAGGAGTCGGCGCGTGCCGTAGACGGCAACGAACAGGTAAAGAGCGACGATAAGAGGGCCGAAGGCCTCGATGAGCAGGGTCTTCATTAGCTGATGATACTAGAGCTTGGGCCTGGTCAAAGTGCTGGCATAGCGTGCGGTGGATCCGATCAGTGGAACGCCAATGTTCAGGGCAGCGCAGGAATTATGTCAGTCTTGCGGAAGTCGTCCCCCTTGAAGAGCAGGGGCTCACCTGTAGCCTTTGCAAGGGCGTAAGAGAAGCAATCGCCGAAATTGAGACCGGCGGGATGGCGGCCTTTGCCGAACTCGGAAAATGCTTGGCGCGCGAGAAATGCGTGCTCTTCCGTGAACGCCTCGATGGCTATATTGGATTGGCGCAACATTGATTCCCAGAGAAGAACACCTTCCGCCCCCGTTCGAGTTTCGACGATGATCGAAACCTCGACAAAAGTAGGAGCGGAAATCCTGCACGACGGTGCTGCCAAAATCGCCTGATCGAAAACCTGAGACTCGGGCTCGCCAAGAAGAATGGCAATCAGGGCTGAGCTGTCAGCGATCACTTCGGAAGACCATTATCGTCGTAAAGCATCTCGGCGTGGTCGATGAATGGACCTTTGTCGAGCGCGGCCATACGAGCGCTGATGGCCCGGATCGCGGCAAGGGTGGCTTTGCTCTTGCGGCGGCGACGAACGGCTTCGAGGCGTTCGCGCAGGGCAGTAGTGACGGCCGTGGTCAGAGACTCGCCAGTTTCGCGAGACAGTTGCCTGGCGAGTTTGTAAGTCTCGGGGTTCTTTATATTTAGGCTCATGATTCCACCATTAAGGTATTGTTTCTACCGTTCTAGCCTATCTCAGAAAATCGACTTCGGCAAGAGCCCACATCGCGCACGGAACGAGTTCTCTCCCGGCCTAGCCCAAGGCAGAACGGAGGAAGGCAAGAACGCGGTAGCCGGCGATGTAGCTGAACGGGGCCAGTTCGAGCGAATAGTGCCCGCAGTGAAGTTCGAGGCTGCGTGGGCGAGCGCCGTGGCTTCGGAGGGCGGCCAGCATTTGGCGGCTTAGTTCGGGGAGCATCGTGGGGTCGTATTTGCCGTAAACGAGGAAGGATTTGCGGTCTGTGCCCATGCCGCGCTCAACGTAGGGCATCGGGCTGATGGGGGCCCAATAATCGCGGAGTTCGTCAACGGTGACGTGCTCGCGAAGACCTTCCCAGACATGGTTTGTGGTCATGCCTTGGCTCACGACGTCGGCGTAATAGGTCGAGAAATGCAAGAAGCCGCCGGCTTTCACGGCGGGGTCGTGCATCAGGGTGATGTAGCCGACGGAAGAGCCGAGGCTGGTGCCCAGTATGCCCAGGCGATTGTACCCCTGCTGCTCGAGCCAGCGGAGGCAACGACGGGAGTCCTGAACGGCTTGTCGGTTTGCCTGCAGCGTCAGGCCTATGTTTGGACCGCAAATCTGGTCAGCGCGTTCGTGACCCTTTGCCATACGACGGCTGTGGTAAGGCATACTCATTTTTAGGGCAGTAATACCGAAGCGGGCCACCCATTCGCAGAGGCCATCCTGGCCGTGCCATTTGGCGTTCCAGTTGGGGAGGACTAGGACGGCGGTACCCTTTGCGGCTTTGATGGGTGGGCGCCAGTCTCTCGAAGCTGGCCAGAGGCGGGCGTAGACCGTGTTGTTTTCGGGCCACGCGGATTCAATCGAGCTGGTGAAAGTGAGGACGTTGTCGCTGTCGATGTGGTAGTCCGTGGCTGGAGTGGTGGCAAACCATTCGGCGCTATTTTCGATCGCGTTTTTGGCGTAATTGCGGACAAATTCGCCAGGGTTGGGGTCGCCGGGATCGCCGCCGATGTGCTCCAAGCCCCAATCAAAGGGCTGCACGCGGCGGTTGTCGTCCGTGGTCCAGCGGCGGTGCTCGTAGCGGCGGATTTTACGCTCAAACCAGTGCATGGAAGTAGTCGACAGTTCACAGTTTACAGTCGAAGGTCAGAGAAACAAAGAATCGGAAGAAGATAACGCGGAGGCACAGAGTCCGCATAATACTGTAGGCTAACGATTTGGAGTGCGCCAGCCCCGCTACCGCCTTTCTCAGCGACTCGCACATCTCTATGTTTGGCGAGGCTCAACAGGTGTTAGGAATGGGGCACGCCTTGGGATGCGGTTTGTTGAGACACCTGGGTAGGTGTGGGACAGTACTAAGTGCAGCCGAAAAGTGGCTGACTAAACTGTGGTCATCGTCTTCTTTTTTCTATTTGGAATTGTGATTGGGAGCTTCTTGAATGTGTGCATTACGCGCATTCCGGAGGAGTTGTCTATTGTTTCCCCGGGATCGCGGTGTCCGCGGTGCTCGACGCCCATCAAGCCTTATGACAACGTACCGATTTTTGCATGGTTGTGGCTCAAGGGAAAATGCAGGACTTGCGCGCTGCCCATCTCTCCGATGTATCCCCTGGTGGAACTGGCGACGGGGCTACTGTTTGTGGGCTGTTACCTGGAGTTTGGGATAACACAGGCCACGGTTAAGTGGTTGTTTTTTATCTGCTTAATCATCATTTTAACGGTGACAGACTTGCGGGTACGGTTGCTTCCTGACGTGATTACTTGGCCAGGGTTCGCCGTTGGCGTGCTCCTCTCGGCGTTTGTCCCGCCTAATGACGGTATTGTTCCCCTATTGAGTTTGAGGTTCCTTCACCAGCTGCCGCCGGAGCGAGTTTTGGGCGTGATTGAGGCGCTTCTTGGAGCGGCGTTTGGCAGCCTTATGCTTTGGGGAGCGGCGGCGCTCTACAAGCTGGTGCGGGGGCGTGAGGGCATGGGGCTTGGCGACGTAAAAATGATGCTCATGGTTGGAGCGTTTCTCGGGGTGAGAAATGCGTTCCTGACGATTCTCCTGGGGACGCTGCTCGGAAGCATTGTAGGGGTGGCAGTGATCGCCATGATGTATGCAGGCGGAGCGGGACGCCAGCTTGCCGAGCGCGCCAGCCGTCGAGGTATGGGCGCCGTGAACCAGATTCGATGGGCGATTGCCAGCCAATATCATCTTCCCTTGGGAACTTTCTTGGGGATTGCGGCGCTGATTGTGGTGTTTCTGTTTTCTTCCTTCTCGATTGATCTGGCGCCAAGATTGCGTTGAGAAGCCTTCGATGCGAGGCCTATTCTGGCTATGACGTTCGCAGCATTCCAAGCCGAGACTACACAGCACGCCTGGGAAATCGCCCTGGGCGCGGCGGTTGGCATTCTGGCTTTGCTGGGGATTATATTTTTTCTGCTGCGCCGTTTTTTTCAGAGCACGCAAGAATCACACCATGCCGACGTTACCATGGCGCCTCCGCGAACGGAAAACCCATCCGCGTTTATGACCGCATCGATGCACGGAGTGATTCGGCAGCTGCGCGATCAGGAAAAGGAGCTCGAGAGGCTCCACAAAATCGAACGAGAGCGCGCGGAAAACACGGAGCGATTGAGCGAAGAAGTGACGCGGAACATGCCGGCGGGGCTTGTGGTGGTGAACGCTACTGGAATTATCTCCAGCGCGAATCCCGCTGCAGAGCAGGTGCTGGGCATTCAGACCTTGGGATTTCGACGGTACAGCGAGGTCTTGGGGGAAAAGTCGGAGCTCACTCGGCTGGTTGGGGAATGCTTGACGAAGGGAAGCATATTCCGAAGAGAACAAGTCGAACACGAAGCGCCTGGAGGAGAATCGAGGCTGCTGGGCGTGACGATTTCGCCGATACGGCGCGGGACGGAAAAAATTAATGGGGCGATTTGTTTGCTGACGGATTTGACGGAGCTGGCGGCTTTGCAACAACAGATCCAGTTGAAGGAAAGCCTCGCTGCGGTGGGAGAGTTGTCGGCTGGGATTGCGCATGAATTCAAGAATGCTCTCGCGACGATTTCCGGTTACGCCCAAATGATCAGCGCGGAAATGGTTACCGGCGAAGTGGCGGACTCGGCGGAGAGAATTCTCGAGCAGACGCGGAATATTACCCACGTAGTGACGGAATTTCTGAAATATGCGCGGCCTTTGGAGATTACGAGCGAGCCAGTGGCCCTTGAGGGAGTTGTGGAGCGGGTTGTATCGGAAGTGGCGGAGGCCATGCCGGAGGTGCGGATTCGGTTCGAGGGACCGATGGGAAGTGTAGCGGGAGATGAGGGATTGCTGCGGCAAGCGTTTTTGAATCTTGTAAGAAATGCAGCCGAGGCTTGCGTTGGCGCCGATAACGGCGGACGTGTGCTGCTGCGCGGAGAAGTGGCGCGGCATGAGGAAACATACACGCAGCGCATCAGTTTTTTCGATAACGGTCCGGGGATTGCCCCAGCCACGCTACCCAAGCTTTTCCGGCCATTTTTCACGACGAAGGCGAAGGGCACGGGACTGGGGCTGGCCGTCGTGCAAAAAATCATTGTGCAGCATGGCGGACGAGTGGAGGCCCGAAATCGAACGGAGGGCGGGGCAGCCTTTATAGTTACGCTACCCGCGTGCCGCAGCGTCCCGGAAGCGGTAGAATTGAAGAAGGACAGCATCTAGTAGAAGGCTGGGGGTCCAGCTCGCCCCGGGGAGAGGCGGTAACCCATGAGTCTGAAGAATTGGTTCGCGGCTTCGGTGATCTTCGCTGGTTTCAGCCTGCCGGCGCTTCCTGCGCTGGCGCATCAACAACAGCAGGGGGGGCAGCAGCAGACGGGCGATCCGGTGGCAGACGCGGCGCGCAAAGCGCGACAACAGCAGAAAGATGCCGCGAAGCCAAAAAAAGTTTATACGGATGATGACGTAAAGCCCGCGACGCATCCGAGTGAAAGCGGAGCGGCAACGGGTCAGGCCGGCCAGGGCGCAGGCGGCGCACAAGCTGCGCCGGGCAAAAAGCAGGGCGCTGAAGCGAATGGCGAAGGCGATTCCGGCAAGAACGATGCGGAAACCACGTGGCGGAAACGATTCGCGGATCAGCGGGATAAAATTGCCACGGCGGAAAAAGAGCTCGACATCTTGCAGCGGGAATCCGACAAGTCGCAAGTGCAGTACTACAGCGACCCGCAAAAAGCGCTGATGGAGCAGAACACGCGCAAGGATATCAACGACAAAAACGCCAAGATCGAACAGAAAAAGCAGGAGATCGCGAACTTGAAGCAGCAGCTCGATGACATGGAAGCTGAGTTGCGAAAGTCTGGCGGCGATCCAGGCTGGGCGCGGTAGTAAATTCAACGAACGAAACTCGAAGTTCGAAAATCGAAATTCGTATTTTGAGTTTCGTAGATCCTCTGTAGCTTGTCGATCCAGCTGGTTACTTCCCTTCTCTACACACCTGTTGTGCGTTCCCTCCGAGGTGTCCCTTAATTCGTGGTAGAAACAAGAGAGATGGAACCTCTGCTCCTTGTTGAAGATAAGAACGAGTTGCGCGCGATGCTGCGGAAGGCATTGGAGCGCGCGGGCTATGCCGTGGACGAAGCTTCTGATGGAGCGACGGCGATTCAAAAAGTGCGCGCGCGGCGTTACCTGATGGTGATCACGGACTTGAAAATGCCGGGGGCTTCCGGGCTCGACGTGCTGCGCGAATCGAAGCAGGCGGACGCTACGATACCCGTGCTGCTCTTGACGGCGTTCGGGTCAGTCGAAGAGGCCGTGTCGGCGATGAAGGATGGGGCGTTTGACTTTCTTCAAAAGCCGGTGGATTTGGACCATTTGAAATTGCTGGTGCAGCGGGCGACTCGCATGCAGGAGATGCAACGAGAAAATTTGCTGCTGCGCGAGGAGTACACGGCACGGTATGGCTTTCCGCGCATTGTAGGTGAACACGCCGCTATTCGGGAGATCAGCCAGCAAATTCAAAAAGTGTCGGCGACGGATTCGACCGTTTTGCTTTTGGGAGAAAGCGGTACGGGGAAAGAATTGTTTGCGCGCGCCGTGCATCACCTTTCGCCGCGGCGCGAGCAGCCGTTTGTGGCGCTGAATTGTGCGGCGATTCCCGAAGGGTTGGTGGAGAACGAGCTTTTTGGGCACGAGCGCGGGGCGTTCACGGGTGCGGGCGCGCGCAAAGTGGGCAAGCTGGATTTGGCGCATCGCGGGACGCTGTTTCTGGATGAAATTGGAGAGTTGCCGCTGGCGATTCAGGCGAAACTTTTGCGCGTCTTGGAAGAGCGGCGATTCGACCGCGTCGGTGGCACGCAGATGGTGGAAGTGGATGTGCGCATCGTGGTGGCGACGAATCGAAATTTGAAAAAATTGGCCGAGGAGAAGCTGTTTCGCGAGGACCTGTATTTCAGGATTTCGGCTGTGCCCATGACGATTCCTCCTTTGCGCGAGCGTGGGAACGATGTGCTGATGCTTGCGGGACACTTCTTGGAAAAATTCAGCCGGGAATTCAAGAAGCCCGGCCTGGAACTCTCTAAGGAGGCGAAGGAGCGGTTGCTGCACTATCGCTGGCCGGGGAATGTGCGCGAATTGCAGAACACGATGGAACGCGCAGTGATCCTCACGGATGGGCTCAGCATTACCGCTGACGGCTTGCAGCTCCCTGCCACGAAGCCTGATACGAACCAATTGCCCGGGGGCATGTTGCCCGAGCAATTTAGTTGGGAAGGAAGCTTGGAGGAAGTCACGGGCCGTGCGGTGAGTCATATCGAGCGCGTGCTGCTGGAGAGCACTTTGCGTGAGTGCAAGTGGAACAAGACGCGGGCTTCGGAAAAACTGGGGGTGTCGCCGAAGACGCTGCTGGCGAAGTTGCGCAGCGCGGGGCTGGAAGAGTAGGAGGCAAAGGACGTAGAGGAAGTAAAGGACGTAAAGGACCGGAGCCGCCCCCCATACACCCGGTGTTTTGTGTAAAGAGTGTGGAAGATGTTGAAAACATTTGAGTTAGCGTTTTGTCGAGTGCGAAAGAGTTCATAAGAGTATCAAAATAAAGGAAATGACAGTCGAAAGCGGAAAGTGGAAAGTGGAAGAGAGAGATTCCTCGCTCGCGATGCTCGCTCGGGCAGCGATGCTTCCTCGCATCGCTGGTTAACAATAACCGGACCCTCCCCCCGCTGTTTTTCCAGAAGTGTTCATTCTAAAGATACTTAAAGTCGATTGTTTTTAGAGGTTTACGGAAGTGCTGATTTTACAGGACTTATGATGCAGTAATTGCTGCAAAATGGTGCAATTCTGTAAGTGTTCATTCCAGTGGACTTAGGCGCTTTACAGGTTATGAGAAATGGACTGCGTGCCGGAGTGTGCCGAGTCCAATTCCGACGAACCTTTGGGGGTACAAAACAAAAAAGCGGCCTGATGGCCGCTCCAGCGAGATTCCGTATTTCTACCTAAGACCGAGGATAGCACATATTACCAAAATGTCAAGCAGGAAATAGACGTTCTTCTGAGCCCTTGGGCTGGAATCGGTCGTGCAGCAGACTCGAAACGCGCATGCGCCAATCCGGCGCTCGCGACGCGCGGATGCGCCGGGTAGCTCGCCGTCTGAAGCAAAGGCCCGACTTCTGAAGAAGGCGGCTACAGGGGGTGGCGGCTAGAGATCAAATATCTCTTGGCCGCGGTTTTCGGATCGCGGGGTTTTTCAGGTGACCTGGAGGACGAGTCTGCTGTCGGTTTAGATCGTGATGGATGGCTCGGAGAGGACCGCCCTCTGAAGAGGGCGGCTACAAGAATACCGGGAGGAATACCGGCAGGAATACTGACAGGTACATTATAGGTATGATATAAGCTCGACTATGACGCGGCTGCGGCGCATCGAGGAGCTTGACCGCATTTTCTTTGTTACGTTTAACGTGGAGCGCGGCGTCAAAGCCCTTTCGGATGCCGAACGCGATCTGGTTCTCCAAACATTGGGCGAATTGAGGGGGCCAGACGATTTCGCGCTTTTCGGCTACGTCGTCATGCCGGACCACGCGCACCTGCTTCTCTGGCCTAGAAGCGTCTCGCTGGTCCGTATTCTGCGCGATCTGAAGTCAAAGACCGGATTTGGCATCGCCAAGAGCCGAGACGCGCATGGGCCAATCTGGCAGCGCAGCTATTTTGATTTCATCTGCAGACGAGCGCGCGATTTCGGAGACAAGCTGGAGTACATCCATCAGAATCCGGTCGCTGCGCATCTCGTCGAGAGTGCGGAAAATTGGCCCTGGTCCAGTTGTCGACATTATGCGCATCTGGGAGAATCCCCCGTCAAGCCGGACTTTATCGAGTTCTCTGCAGATCCGAATGAGCTGCTGTGGCCTGCTCCTTGGCGGTCGCGATGAGTTTGTTGTAGCCGCGGTCTTCAGACCGCGGGTTTTTCACGTGATCTTGGGGATACATCTGCTGTCGGCTCAGATCGTGCTGGATGGCTCGGAAAGGCCCGCCCTCTGAAGAGGGCGGCTACAGGCGGGCGGCTACAGGCGCTGGGCGGTGTGGAGGGCGACGGTGCCGAAGGTCCAGGATTTGAAGGAGACGGATTGGTAGCCTACGGCGGACATCAAAGAGGCAAGTTCGGGCGGGCGGAAGAAGCGGGAGACGGATTTGGGGAGGTAGGTGTAGGCGGTGGGATCACCGGAGAGCCAGCCGCCGATGCGGGGTAGGACGGTGCGGAAATACCAGCGGTAAAGATCACCTAGCAGACCATCGGGCGGTTCGGTGAACTCTAGGATGGCGATTGTGCCGCCGGGCTTGAGGACGCGGTGGATTTCGCGGAGGCCGGACTCGTAGTTGGCTAGATTGCGAAAGCCGAAGGCGGTGGTTACCAGGTCGAAGGAGGAATCGGCGAAGGGGAGGCGGAGCGCGTCGGCTTCGGCGAGAGGCAATGGCGGCGGGGCGGGCATTCCGGAGTGGCTGCTGCCTAGGATGCTTTTGGCGCGGGCGCGGACGAGCATGGTGTGGGCAAAGTCGGCACCGATAATGCGAGCTTTGCCGGATTTGCGGAGAGCGAGAGCAAGATCGCCGGTGCCACAACAGAGATCAAGAACGAGGGCGTTGGGATTGACGAGAATTGGGCGGAGACGACGGGCAACGCGCGCGCGCCAGAGGCGATCGAGTTGGAGCGAGAGGAGATGATTCAGCGCGTCGTAGCTGGGCGCGATTTGCGTGAACATTTCGCGGACTTTGCGCGAGGCGTCGGCTTCGGTGTGGGCGCCTTCGGGTTGCGTGCCTTTTGCAGGGGCGCTAGTGGGCATAGGCGGAAGGGCGGTTGGGAGTTGAAAGTTGAAAGTTGAAAGTTGAAGGCTGAAAGCTATCAGCTGACAGCTCACAGCTAACAGCTTTTCGCTGGTTGTTTAGACCGGAGGGCGCGATGAATCGCGCCCCTACAAGGGCGTTTGGGGGAATCGGGTTAGGCATGGCGGAGTTTGCCTCTGGCGTTGATGAAGTGCGGAGCGAAATGGAGGACGCGCTCGAGAGTTTCGAGGGGGACGTCGTCGTGGGATTGCGCTTTGCCGATTTTGGGAGCGAGGACGAAGCGTAGTCTGCCGGCACGCGCTTTTTTGTCGGAGCGCATGGCGGCGATCAGTTTTTTTGGCGGAACATCGGGCCATGGCGGGAGCGGGGCCATTCGGCGAACGAGAGAAACGATGCGGGAGACTTCGTCGGCGGGCGTGAGGCGGATTTCGTGGCCGAGGAGGGCGGCGGCCATCATGCCCCAGGCGACGGCTTCGCCGTGCTGGTAGACGCGATAGTTTGTGACGGTTTCGAGGGCGTGGCCGAAGGTGTGGCCGAAGTTCAGGATTTCGCGGAGGCCGGATTCGCGCTCGTCACGGCTGACGACTTGCGCTTTGATTTCCAGGCAGCGCGGGATGATGTAGGCGAGAGCGGCCGGGTCGCGGCGAAGGACGGAGTCGAAGTTCTTTTCGAGATAGGCGAAGAGTTTTGTGTCGGCGATTACGCCGTACTTGATGACTTCGGCGAGGCCGCCGCGGTATTGGCGCTCGGGGAGCGACTTCAGCATTGCGGAGTCGACGATGACCAGGCGAGCGGGATAGAAAGTTCCTACGAGATTCTTGCCTTCGGGAAGATTTACGCCGGTTTTTCCGCCGACAGCGCTGTCGACTTGCGCGATGAGAGTCGTGGGGATTTGTACTAGCGAGACGCCACGTTGACAGGTGGAGGCGGCGAAGCCGGCTACGTCGCCAACTACGCCGCCACCTACGGCGATGATCAGGGCGTGGCGATCGATGCCTGCGCGAACTAGCGATCGCTCGAGTTTCTCGAGCGTGAACAGATTTTTTGCAGACTCGGCGTCGTCCATCAAATGCGTGGCGTGGATATTATTCAGACCCAGGCCGCGCTGAACGCTCTTCCCAACTGCTCGCCACACTTTTGGCGAGGAGACGATGTGGATGCGGGAGAATTTGCCGAGCTTGCGGATTTCGCTGGCGGCATCGCGAAGAACGCCTGCGCCGCAGACGACCGAGTATTCGCCTGCGGATGACTTGACTGGGATGCGCTTGTTTTTCATTCGTGAGAAAAGTTTTGATGACTCTCGAATTTAGCACATAGTCCGCGAGGAGTGCGAAAGGTGAACGAGGCAACTCCCAGTCTACGGGAACATCTGAGCTTCCTAGGTGTCAGATAGAGGGGGAAGGATGCTTCCTCCCCTTTACAAACTACGGAGGCAACTATGGCATTTCAGAAACACGTCGCGGTAACCGTTCTGATCGCGAGTTTCTCCTTTCTTTTGGTGAAATCGGGATTGGGCCACGGCGAGCAAGCTCCGGATCTGAGTTCCGTGTCGGAGGCGGATCTCAAGACTGTAACCATTCAGCTGGAACGGGTCGGTTGTCTCGGCACTTGTCCCGCATACTCGATCACAATTCATGGCGACGGGCGGGTGGAATACTCAGGTAACGGCCACGTGAAAGAAACGGGGGGCCGCGAGGGGCGGATAGAACCGGACAAGATTAGGGAGTTGCTGTCACAGTTCGCGAAAGCGAAATTCTGGGACGTTGCCGAGGACTACACGAGGGCCAAGTGCGGGCGCTATTGCACTGATATGGCGACGGCGGTGACAGCCGTCACTTTAAAGGGAGCGACGCACAGAGTGAAGCACTACTACGGTTGCGGAAATGCTCCGAAATCACTCTTCGAACTCGAATCGTCTGTGGACAAGACTGTGGACTCGGAGCAGTGGACGGGCGATGTCAGTAAAGCCGGGCCGTACGGGACAACGTGCTTCGGAAGTTGACGGGTCACTTCGCTTGGAGTTGCTTGACGCTTTCGAGAAAAACGTGGCCGACGACGGCCAGGGTTTTGGGGCTGATTTTGTCGAGCGAATCCTGCGGGGTATGCCAGTAGTAGACGTCGCCGCCGGGGCCGTTATCAAGATCGATTACATCAACCGAGGGAACGTGGCGCTTCAGAAAAGACTGGTGATCGTCTTCGACCGTGGATGAGTCGTCGACGAAAATGCTTGCGTAACCGAGTTTTTTGGCAACGCTCCAAACCAGATCGACTAGCGTTTTGGTGGAGTAGGATTCGCGCTTGAAATGCGGGGTGCGCGTGCCGACGATATCCGCAAGCAGAAACGCTTTGATTTTGGGGAGGTCGCCGCTATTGGCGAAGCGCGCGGCCATTTCGCGGCTGCCATAGCAATTGTCGGGATCCTGCCACTCGGGACGCACGGCTTCTTCACCGTCGAAGAAGGCAATCCAGACGGCGTAGCGGCCGCGCTGCGAGCAAAGGTTACGCGCTAGTTCGAGCATGACTCCGGTGGAGGAGCCGGCGTCATCGGCGCCGACGAAATTTTCCAGACGCTTGGTGTCGTAATGTGTGCCGAGGAGAATCACGCCCGGGTTTTCGCCGGGAATCTTGACGAGAATATCTTTCATGGCAATGCGGCCGGCGGGAGTGTCCGAACTGAAGGCATCGACGTCGGCGGTGCAGCCATAACTTTTCAGTTCGGCGAGCAGGTAGTCCTGCGTTTGCGCGAGAGCGGGGGAACCCGCGGGCCGCGGCCCGAAGGACACTTGCTTGGCGACGTGGGCAAAAGCGCGCTTGCCGTCAAAGCCCCCGGTTTTGTCGGGTGGAGGAGCCTCGTCATTGGGGTGAGATGCGGTTTGCGACGCTGCAGCAGGCGGAGCAGCGGTTACCGCGCTCATGAAGGGCGCGTCTTTCGCGGCGGGTTGTGGGTTGTCCGCTTTGGCTTTGCATCCGGCGAGACTAAGCAAAATCGCCGACGCGCAAATCGCCACGCAAAAAGGATTTCTCGACTCGAAATTCATCTAATGCGCCTCCGGAGGTGCGGCCTCACGGCGATTCCGCTTGCGAACGACTACCCAGGAAACCGCGACGCCAATGAAGTACAGCGCCACCAAGACGGACATGAAGAGGATCATGGTGAGGGCATCGGGCGTAGGCGTCAGAACGGCGGCGAGAATAGTAATCACAAGCAGGGCGTAACGAAAATTCTTGATAAGGAATTGCGGCGTAACGATGCCGAAAAGAGACAAGAAGAAAATGAGCACGGGCAATTCGAACACGAGACCCAGGCCGAGAAGAATCAGCAGGATTAAATCAAAGTACTGACCTATTTCGAAGAGCGGCTTGACGGGACCTTCGTTGGTAATTTTGACCAGGAAGTGCAAGACATAAGGCAACGAGACGAAGTACCCAAAAGCGATGCCCGCCAGAAACAAGAAAACTGTTGAGAACAAAAAGCCGGCGATGGCGCTGCGCTCGCGTTTATACAGCGCTGGCGCGACGAAGAGCCAGATTTGATAGAGGATCCACGGTGAGGCCATCACGATACCAATATAAATACTGGTCGTGATGAGCAGGTTCAGGTATCCCGCCGGGTTGGTGACGATCAATTTGCCGTCATAGCCCGCCTGGGTCAAGGCGATATTAATGGGCCTTGTCATTGCCTTAATGAAATGCGGAGCGACGAACCAACCGACGGCGGCGCCGATTACGATGGAGGCGATCGAATTGATGAGGCGTTTGCGCAGCTCGACGAGGTGCTCGAAAAACGTCATCTGAGCGCCGGGCTCTTCCGTGGTCGATACGATGGCGGCGTCAGACTGGCTGCTGTTGGTCATGAGAGGGGGCTTGGGAAGGCTCGGAGACTGTTTCGGGAGACGCCAAATGGGCTGCCTCGGCGGTTGGTTGCGCGGCTTCGCCATCGGAGCGCGGCACAGATTCGGCAACGGGAGTAATGACCGGAGCTTCCGTCGCGCGAGAATCCCCGTCTAAGCCAGCGTTGGCGGTTTCGGTGCCAGCCTGCGTGGCCAGTGTGGCGGGTTGTTCCGCTGCGACGGCCGAGGCGGCTACCGCCTCAGCGGCTTTCTTGCGCTCGGCCTGGAGGGCCTGGCGCTCGATGTCGCGCATCTCCTGCTCGAAGGCGCTCTTGAAGTCGGTGGAAGCCTTGCGGAACTCGGCCATCAATTTGCCCAAGCCGCGAGCCAGTTCGGGCAGCTTATGCGGCCCGAAGACGACCAGGACAACGATAAACAGAACTACCATGTGGGTCATGCTAAGCATGGCGATAGGTGGCCGCAAGATGGCCTGTTGGCATCATAGAAAGGGCGTACCACGGTGTCAAACCACACTTTGGGGTATGCTATAATTCAGTCTGCGTGGTCACGCGAGGTTAGAATGAAACCTGAACGCCGTGGGTTGGTATTAGTCATTGCAGTCATCCTCATATCCGCTGTCCTTGGGGGGATTTACGGCCCCAACGTGGGCGCTTCCCCCTCTTCGGCTGAGGACGAGCACACGGCGATAAGGCAGTTCACCAATGTGCTGGACGTGGTGCAGGCGAACTATGCCGAGCCAGTCGATGTAGACAAAGCTGTATATCAAGGCGCCATCCCCGGGATGTTGCGCGTGCTGGACCCCCATTCGAATTTCTTCGATGCACGGCAGTTCGGGCTGCTCCGCGAAGAGCAGCGCGGAAAGTATTACGGCGTGGGCATGATCGTTGCACCTAAAGAGGCGCGGACAGTGGTGATGCAGCCTTATGTTGGCGCGCCGGCATTCAATGCGGGGATTCGTCCTGGCGACGTGATCATGAAAGTGGACGATAAGTCGACAGACGGGCTCACGACGACCGACGTTGCCGACATGCTGAAGGGCCCCAAGGGAACGGTTGTAAAGATTACAGTCAGCCGCGAAGGCTACGATCAGCAGCTTGTATTTACGGTAACGCGTGACGAGATTCCGCGGCACTCCGTGGACATCGCCTTCATGTTGAAGCCTGGAGTCGGCTACATTCGCCTTTCCGGCTTCAACGAAACGACCGACAACGAAATCCGCGAAGCCTTGAAGCAGCTCAATGCTCCGAGCCTGGATGGCTTGATTCTCGATATGCGCGGCAATCCCGGCGGGCTGCTGAACGAAGCGGTCGCTGTCGGAGATATGTTCCTGGATAAGAACCAGCTGATTGTTTCGCACCATGGACGGTCATCGCCGAATCGGCCGTACTACGCGATACGCGGGAATCAAGGCATGACGACACCGTTGGTCATCCTAGTGAATGGAAATTCCGCTTCCGCAACGGAGATTGTGTCTGGCGCCGTACAGGATCATGATCGGGGCTTGATTGTTGGCGAAACAACGTTTGGCAAAGGCTTGGTGCAGACGGTTCAACCGCTCAGCGAAAATACCGGGCTTGCGCTGACAACGGCGCGTTACTACACACCCAGCGGGCGGCTGATTCAGCGCGATTACAAATCCATTTCGCTGTACCAATATCACTATGAGCGCAAAGTTCCCGAGCATCCGACGGAAGTCAAGCTCACGGACAGCGGCCGGCAAGTGACGGGAGGCGGCGGCATCACGCCGGACATCGTCGTGCCCACGCCTAAACTCAATCATTTCCAGGAGAATCTCTTCAGGGCGGATGTTTTTTATCCTTACGAAGGCGGGGTGGGTGGCTTCACGCGGTTCTACATGGGGAGCAAGCCGACGGTCACGAAGGAATTTGAAGCGGACGATAACGTGATGCGGAACTTTCGCGAATATCTCGCCAAACACAATGTGCGCTACAGCGAGGTGGATATGTCCGAAAACCTGGACTGGGTAAAGCGCAAGATCCGCCAGGAAGTGCTGGTCTCGAATTTCGGGATGCAGGAAGGCTTCAAGGTTCAACTCGAAGCGGATCCCCAGGTGCAGCAAGCCGTCGAGGCCATTCCGCAGGCCCGCGCACTCTACCAAAACGTGCGCAAAATCGTGGCGCAGCGCGCCGGCGGCAACCTCGATCAGCCGTGAGGCTGTTTCTCATTTATTGATGAAAGATCGGTTGGAGCGCGGTGGTTCGATGCGCGTGCGTGCTTCCGCGTGCACTGGGACAAGAGCCCTATGAGTTCGCCTTGTGTTTTACTGCCTTGTGTTTTACTGCGTTGTGAATCAAGCAAACGCCTTGCAGTTGGCAAGCCTCGGAGCGTCTGCTAAGATTTTGTTGCTACTCGTGGGCGAGTAGCTCAGCTGGGAGAGCGCCTCGTTCGCAACGAGGAGGCCGGGGGTTCGAATCCCCTCTCGTCCACCATATTTTCAATCACTTAGGCGACTTTCGGGACGATGCGTAGTTGCCCAAGTTGCCCAATTGGGGGCGGAAGTTCGAATCCGAGCCCAATCTTCTCTGCCCATTCCAAGCGGAATTCACGCTCTTCCTTCAGCTTAGTATAACGCTCAGATACATGTCTTGGTGCGTGCCCAGACCAAAAATGCCGGAGGACTTCCGGGCATTCAGTCTTTTGTAGAAGCGTGATGCGGAAGCTGTGAAAGATGTTGAAGCCGCCCTTCACGTGTTCGATGGCCTCAAGTGTAGGATGAAGGCTATCGCTCAGAGAGTGTTCGATTGTAGAAGTTGGGCGCCTGAACGGACAGGCGGGAGTTGACCAGATGATTTATGGAAGAAAAATTATCCCTCTCTTAGAGGTTAAAGCCGCTACAACAATAACGACGATTAGAGCCGACACAATATTAAAGAGTTTCATGGCGAGACGGTATCGCTGAGAGGAAATCGTGTCTGTTCACAATTGTACACTTCCGAGACTGTCCATTTCCTAGGCGTTCGGAATTCCGGCACCCAAGTCTCCGGTAAACCGACTTACCAGGCACTGGCAGTGCGCAATTCATGTAAGAATGGCGAGTCACCTGGCATGCGACTGGACGCTTGCTGGCGAAGTATGAATTTTCTGTGGCGCCGGAAATAATGCTTCTATGCAAGGAGAACCTGATGAGGGCAAAGCAGGCCGTCTTGTTCACTGTGGTTTGTATTGTCTTGTCCTGGATAACAGCTGGAAAGGCGCAAGTGCAAGAGCAAAAGGCATCAGCGCGACTTTATAACACGGCCAAGCAGAAACTCGTGGAAGGCAAGCAGATTGTCGGCGCCACTGTGTTTTCTCCCGACCCGAACATCTATTGCGCAATGGCGAACGCTGGTTACGATTTCCTGTGGATCGAGATGCAGCACAGCCCCCTTACATATGAGGATGTGGCTAGAATGATTTGGGCCTGCAGGGGGGGCTCCCGCGATGCCTTTTATTCGCGTCCCGGACGCGACGGAGAGCGATACCCAGAAAGCGACGGACATCGGCGCCGTGGGGATTATCGTTCCGACGGTCGACACGGTGGAGAAGGCTCAGGCAGCGGTGAAGTGGTCCAAGTATCCGCCTGAGGGACGACGCAGCCAAGGCAACGGCCAGTACCGGGCTTTGTGGGGAAACGACTACCGTCAGACCGCCAATGAAAACATGGTGGTGGTGATCATGATTGAAACCCCAATCGGCGTCGAGAACGCCGAGAAGATTGCGTCCGTTCCCGGGATCGATGTCATCTTCGCCGCCAGTACTGACCTGGCCAATTTTTCCGGACACCGACAGGGCGACAAAGAGTACGAAGCCCTAGTCACAAAGATCCACGACGTGACCTTGCAGCACAGGATTCGGCTGGGGGGACCTCAGGCTTGGAGGGATCGCCCGGGATTCACCTTTTTCCAGGGTCCCGGCGAAACCCAGCTAATCCAGTCCGGAGCACGGGTGAACCTTGCAGCGCACGGCGGCGGAGTGGCTCCGATCGAAGGCGCTACGCCGCATTAGTCTCGGTCCTTGTTGCGTGATAAACGCGCAAAGGGAAACTGCAATCGCCCTCCAAAATCAGCCAGGCAGATGTCCGGTAACGACTAATCGGGGCTTATGGCAACCACTCGATGGCTTGAAATGGAGATTAGCTAAGAGCACCTGTCAACAGAAGAACGGCAAAGATGACCGGAAGAAGAGCAGAGACAGTCTGAATCAGCGATAGAAAAGACTTGATTTCATTGACCGAACGGTCGTCTTTAAGAATTATCCTCTGAAGTTTGACCGACCTTTTGGCGCCCCGAGCAATTAAGGTTGTAACCTCGGCCCTCCGGGGGCCACAGCCGATGAGGAGCGAGAGCAAAGCACGATTTCACACTAGTCCGAAACTCCGGCGATTTCCACTTTTGTACAGCCCCCGAAATGAGAAGTTCCGCGTTGTTTCGGCGGACGCTCTGGCATAGACTGCGGCCAACTTTCTGGAGGTCTGATGATGCAAACCACGAGAAGGGATTTTTTGGGTGTCATCGGCGTGGCAGCGGCGCTCGGCGTGGTGGGTGAAACCCGAGGCGCAGACGTCCACACCGCCGCTACGAACCGCCCGGCAGGGCGGCAGCCTGACGTTGCGCCGGGCTCCGGCGACAAGCAATTATTTTGGGTCGCGGCTTCCACACCCTGCGACAAAAATCTGACTTTTGACGCTGAGCTGTACAAAGACGTACTGGCGTATCTCAAGCAGAACGGCGCCGACGGCGTCGTGGTGCTCGGAACAACGGGAGAATTTCCTTCCTTTTCTGTAGCCGAGCGGAAAAAAATCGCCGAAGTGGCGTTCAAGAACAGAAACGGACTGAACATCATCGTTTCGCCGGGCACGGCGAATCTTCCGGAGACGCTCGAGCTCTCGCTACATGCCCAGGAAAATGGCGCGGATGGACTGCTCGTCGTGCCTCCCTTCTACTACAAGCATCCCAAAGCGGAAGGACTGAACAGATATTTCTCGATGTTGTTTGAGAAGGTACAAATTCCCATAAACCTCTATCACATTCCCTTTGCTACCGGGATCCCCATCTCGTTGGATCTGCTGCACAGCCTGGAGAAGTATCCCAATCTCGCAGGAATCAAGGACTCCAGCTCAGACGAAGAGGAGTATCACAAGTTTGTGGCCGAATTTCCCAAGTTGAACATGCGGACCGGGACGACGCACAACTTGAAACATGCAATGGATACCGGCATGGGCGCGATTCTCGCCGAAGGCAACAATTTCACCGCGCTCATCGCGGCGGTGTTTGCCGCCAAGCGTTCTGGCAAAGACATGGCCCCCCCTTTGGCGAAGCTGGACGCTGCTCTTAAACTACTGCGCGCCGGCGGCGTGGACGAATACGGTCCTATGAAATATGCGCTGGCGTTGCAGATGGGAACGCGGCAGTTTTACCAACGGCCGCCGAATGCAGACGTTACCGAGGAACAGAAAACAAAAATCAAGGAAGCCTTGGAAGAAATCAAGAAAATGGGCTGACGGCACGGCGAGACAATCGCGGAAGGATGGCGACACGAAGATGACGGACGGCAAAATGTGGCTGGGGTGGACGAGGCGGGCGCTTCTCCTCATTGCAGCGGGCGCGGTCTCTGCGTCGGCGGCTCTCGCGCAATACAAGCCCAAGGACACCGAATGGCCGAGCTACGCTGCGGACCTTGCCGCGACGCGTTACCGACCCCTCGATCAAATCAATGCCTCAAACTTCAAAGATCTCGAAATTGCCTGGCGCATCAAGACCGACAATTTCGGCAACCGCCCGGAGTACAAGCTCGAAGGCACGCCTCTGATGGTGAACGATGTTCTTTATGCTACGGCGGGTTCGCGTCGCGCGGTGATTGCGCTCGACGCGGCCACCGGGGAACTGCTGTGGATTCACGGTGAGCATGAAGGCGCGCGCGGCGCCAACGCGCCGCGGCAACTATCGGGGCGTGGCCTGGCCTACTGGTCAGACGGAAAAGATGAGCGCATTTTCTATGTGACGCCCGGCTACCGCTTGATTTGTTTGAACGCGAAAACCGGGATGCCCGTTGCAACGTTTGGAAGCGGCGGCTCACTGGACTTGAAGCTAGGCGACGATCAAACCATTTTTCCGGACCTGACCACCGGCGAAATCGGCATCCAATCGGCCCCCGTTGTGGCCAAAGACACGGTGATTGTGGGCGCCGCGTTTCGCGAAGGCATGACTCCGCGCAGTATGAAAAATAACAAAGGCTACGTGCGCGGATTCGATGTGCGTACCGGCAAGCGCCTTTGGATCTTTCACACCATTCCGAAAAAAGGTGAATTTGGATACGACACCTGGATGAACGGTTCCGCGGAGTACACCGGCAACACTGGTGTGTGGACGCAGATAACCGTGGACGAACAACTCGGGCTGGTCTATTTGCCGGTGGAATCGCCGACTGGCGATTTTTATGGTGGCCACCGCCCTGGTAACGATTTGTTTGGCGAGAGCTTGGTCTGTGTGGATCTCAAAACAGGCCAGCGCAAGTGGCATTTCCAGTTGGTGCATCACCCGCTGTGGGACATGGACATTTCTTCGGCGCCGATTTTGGTGGATATCAAAGTGGATGGCAAGGCAATCAAGGCGGTAGCGCAACCCTCCAAGCAGGGATTTTTGTATGTCTTCGATCGTGTCACCGGCAAGCCCGTTTGGCCCATCGAAGAACGAAAAGTAGAAGTGGGAGAGGTGCCGGGCGAGTGGTATTCCCCCACACAACCCATTCCCACAAAACCACCGGCATACAGCCGCAACGGCGTTTCCGTGGATGACTTGATCGACTTCACTCCGGAACTTCGCGAAAAAGCGAAGGCCATCGTCGCGCGATATCATCTCGGGCCGGTCTTCACCCCGCCCGTGGCGGGCAAGGCCGATGGCCCCTTGGGCACGCTGACCCTGGGAACGGCATCGGGTGGCACGAACTGGCCCGGCGGTTCCTACGATCCGGAAACACACATTTTGTACGCTTTCGCGTGCAATTCTTGCGTCGAGCCCATCGGGCTGGTTCCCGCGCCGAAAGACGTCTCCGACATGAATTACGTGGCCGGCGTCGCCGGAAAGGAAGTGACCGTCATGAAAGGTCCCGGCGAAAATGCGGGCGCCGATTCGCCCATGCCGTCGAAGAAGCCGGCCGCAAGTACTTACGCGCGCATGAACGTGGATTCGCTTCCTCTGATCAAGCCCCCCTACGGCACCATCACGGCCATCAATCTCGATGAAGGCAAAATTCTTTGGCAGATCGCGCACGGTGAAACCCCCGACCTTCTGCGCAGCAATCCAGCCTTCAAGGAATGGAACCTCCCGCGCACCGGACAAATGACCTATAACATCGGCACGCTCATCACGAAAACTCTCGTCATTGCCGGCGAAGGCCAGGTAACCACCACCGCGGATCATCCTCGCGGTGCGATGCTGCGTGCCTACGACAAGCAAACCGGCAAAGAAGTTGGCGCCGTCTACATGCCTGCGCCGCAGAGCGGTTCCCCCATGACCTACATAGTCAAAGGCAAGCAGTACATCGTGGTGGCCGTCAGCGGCGGGCCGTACTCGGGCGAATACATCGCCTTCACGCTGCCAACCGAGAGTGATTGAGCGGAGTCTTCTCTTGAAGAAATTTCCGAGGGTGTTCGTGATTCTCTCTGGAGCGATGTGCGCAGCGTACGGTGCGCTTCAAGCGCAGGAACCCCCTCCCGCGGAGTCGCGCTCCGTGTGGGACGGCGTCTACACCGAAGAGCAGGCCAAGCGCGGGGAACCCGTCTATCACAAAGAATGCGCGACCTGCCACGGCGACGCGATGGCCGGCGGCGAGTCTGCGCCTCCGCTGACGGGCGGCGCATTTTTATCCAACTGGAACGGGCTGACACTCGGTGATTTATTCGAGAGAATCCGCAAGACCATGCCGCAAAACGCGCCCGGAAAATTGAAACGACAGCAGAACGTCGACATTCTGGCGTATACGCTGAGCGCCAACAAATTTCCGCCGGGAAAAACCGAGCTTTCGCGGCAGACCGAGTTCCTGAAAGAAATTCGCTTCGAGGCGGTTAAGCCGGAAACGAAAAAATAGTCTGGCACGTTTGCCTGATCCGCGCGGGTAGCGCGGCGATACTGCGTTTTCTTTTGACGGAGGTTCGAGCCATGCAAAACAGAAAATGGATGGTGCCTGTCGTAGCCCTGGTCGCAGCGTTATGCGGCTACATCGCGGGATACGCGGCGAAACCCAGCCCACGCGAAGTCTTGAGCGGGCAACTGAACGAGTTTTCTTTCGTTCCGGAGGTCCTGGCTCAGGATAATGCCCAGGAACCCAAGCCCGAGGTGCGCGCATTCGGTTACAATTCGCCGCGCCAGCCCGCGCTCGCGCCAGACGCCCCTCCAACCACGTTCTGGAATATCGACGACATCAAAAAAGCGCATGAAGACATGGCGTCGCGCGCCGCCAAGCTGCTCACGCTGGCCGGCAGCGGAAGCTCGCAGTCCATTGGCGGCGGGCCAGTGCACATCCAGACGCGTAACTTCAGCATGTTCATGCTCTACCGCATGCATCGCGAACAGCCCGTGCCGAGCCTCACGAAAGTCAACAGCCTGTGGGACGACGCGGAGATGCACGCGGGAGCCTACGATTTTTATGTGATTACCGGGGGAACGGGCGAAATGATCGTCGGCGGGAAAATTGCCAATCACCAGAACCTGGTGGACAAAGACGGGCCGGTGCCGGGCGAGTATCGCGGTCAGCCCATCCTCGGCGGCCAAACCTTTAAAGTTAAGGCCGGTGACTGGCTGTTGATTCCGCCCGACACGCCGCATCAGCCGAAGCCTGACGCGGGCGGCTTCAGCTACTTCATTATGAAGATCAACGTCGGGATTTATCCGTGGGCGCTAGTGCGCTAGAACGGCGCGCCTTGGACCGTCTGCTACATCACAGGCATGGGAAAGGAGACGCCATACAACAATTCGCTCGCGTTCAACAAGGCAATGCGGTCATACCAGCGCTCGTCCGCGATGCCGGGTTTCTGGATCTTCGCTCTCTCGTCTCCGACATCACTCCGGAGACAATTGCGAGTGGCGTCGTAACTAAGGTGAACGCCGCTCCTCTTAAACCTCTTCGTTGAAGTGAGCTTTTTGCGGGGTCAAGCAACAGGTTGGGAGAGCGAGGAGTATGCTGCGTTTACCAGCTTACGCTCACGCGGAATTTTGGGCGTTATCAGATCAGTTGAGATCAAACCAACCATTCGGTTGAAAGACGAAAGCGCTTAACCTTATTCGCTTCAATTTGGATCGTTTGCCGTGATCCTGTCACCGGAATGTCACACAATGAGGGCTGGTCTGACTGGACAATTAGGGCCGCGCTGTTTGTTTCGACGGTCTGTGCAACCGCTGCGCTCCGGAGTGCAACGGTGTTTGAAACCGCTGTACCAAAGGGTGGGAGATTACTTCCGGATTGCCCGTCATCCGACCACAATCTGATGGAAGCCTCCCCACTCGCCTATGCCCCGGCAATGTGCAAGTTTGGCGGTATTGTTCTGTCACAGTGAGGCGCGACGTGTGTCTAATTCATCAGAGGAGACACAAACATGAGCGTGAAGGAACTCCAAGCCTTAACACAGAAGTTCGCCGTTGCCTTCGATCAGCGCGACCTCCAGCCCATCCTGGACATGCTTTCCGAGGATGTGGAAGTATTTGACCACGTTCCCTACCGGTTCGATGGCAAGGCGCTCTTTGCCAAGTATCTCAACGAGGTCATTGCGAACCTGGCCTCAGCCAGCTTCGGCTTCCGGCAACCATCGTGCCGCGTGTATGGCGATACCGTTGGTATCGTAAATGCTCACGACATGTTTACGGGAGTCACCAAAGACGGCAAGACCCTCTCGATCCATGGCCGAACTACCTTGGTCTTCATCAAACAAAGCGGGCAGTGGAAGATTGTGAGCGCCCACTTCTCTGCAATACCTAAGGCTCTCTGAGAATCGAGCCAGGGCATACGCGCTTGGAGATGCACTATGACTATCAATAATCCGTTAGCAGATAATTCCCCCGACCACGAGGACCAAAGCCTTGTTCTACGCTCCCGCTCTGGAGATCACCAGGCGCTCGAAGACCTGGTCCAGAGGCACCAAACGTGGATCTACAACATCGCCGTTCGCATGCTGCACCATCCGCAGGATGCCGAGGACGTGACGCAAGAGATCCTCATCAAAGTACTGACGCGGCTCTCGTCGTTTGAGGGCCGCAGCAGCTTCCGCACGTGGCTCTACCGCATCGTGGTCAACCATGTGCTCAACATGAAGCGCGGGCGGGTGGAGCCTGCGTCCATGGATTTTGCTTACTACGGCGCGGCGATCGACGACACGCCAGAGTTAGAGCTCGCCGATCCCAAAGGCACTTCCGCGGACACTGACCTGCTAGTGACCGAGGCGATGCTCTCCTGTACTTCTGGAATGCTTCTTTGCCT